>Ga0306893_100028_pt1 | contig 85252 bp, 67 predicted proteins | sample AntDeeMetagen293_FD_190417 | JGI IMG/M metagenome (GOLD analysis project Ga0306893, IMG submission 190417) | Saline lake microbial communities from Deep lake, Antarctica - Metagenome #293 (v2) (version 2) | ecosystem: Environmental > Aquatic > Non-marine Saline and Alkaline > Saline | place...
TTGTTATCGATTGAATAGGTCTAGAAGTAAGAAAACCATCTTTCATAACCTTGTTTCTAGAATGATGCAAAAACCGAAATTATATCAATCCAAATTAATATGTACTTAAGTAGCTACCTCTATAAAAAATAAAGGAAAAGCTCTGTTTCCTCTTGAAGGAGAAGGGAGAAACGCTTGTTATGCTGCCCAACTTGGATGGGAAGTAGACGCCTTTGATTTTTCAGAAACCGGAAAGCAAAAAGCCCTGAAATTATGTGATGCCAATGGTATTTCTATAAACTATGAAGTTTCTAAAGTTGAAGAATATGTGATTGAGAAAGACACTTACGATCTAGTTGTACTCGTATTTGCTCATTTAGATCTAGAAAACAGAACTTTATTTCATAAGAAAGCCATAAACTCCTTAAAACCAGGAGGAAAAATTATTATTGAAGCTTTTCACCCTAAACAACTTGAGAATAATTATCCCTCTGGAGGTCCAAAAAACAAAGATTTGCTTTATACTTTAACACAACTAAAAGATGATTTCAAGGCTTTATCAAAAAGTGATGGGAGCGAACTAGAAATAGATTTAGCAGAAGGAGATTACCATTATGGAAAAGCTTATGTAACGCGATTTGTAGGGACTAAATAATTGCTTTGTTAACTCAATAATAGCATTAATTTAGATTTTAATTCTTACTTTTATCCTTTAATTCTTTTTCATAAATTTGACTACATGACCCTAAAATATGTGCTAGCCTTTTGTTTTATAAGCCTATTAAGTAATTTAACGCTTAGCCAGACCACAGAACTCCCCTCTTTCAATTTTGAAAATTATGAATTCCCTAAAGTCGTCGTCGTTGATGTAAAAGACAAGGAAGCAAAAGTCATAAGAGATAAAACTCAAGGTTGGATCAACAGATACTTTACAAAAGAACAACTTATCGAAAGTGAAAATTCTGAAGGAACACTTGTTATCAATGCTGTTACCAAAAATCTTATTAGTATCAAAAATTTATCTAACGATTTAAGATATACGCTCAAAATCTCATTTAGAGATCAAAAATATAGATTAGAAATTAGCCAAATAAGTTATGAATACTACACAGAATTTCGAAGAATAACGTCTTTAAGCCTTAGAACTGACAATGCTATAAAAAAAGATTTAGTAAAAAGTCAACCTATTTTAACTTCTTATTTCAATGACTTAAATTTAAATCTTTACAATTCAGTATTGAACGATAATGATGAGTGGTAAGCCAAGAATAGTTCTGATTTTCTGAAATATCTTTTATAGAATCCAAGTCTATAATCAAGGTTTAAGTCTTTTAAAATTTCTCTTTTTAATTTAAAAAATGTCTTTATTTGCTTTCACTGTAGATATTTGGCATTATTATCATAAATTTTGTTAAATATAAATGAGGTTTAAATATATGATTGACAGTTATTTAACCCCTCAAGATTGGATTAATCATAAGATCGTCCTTTTTATTTTTTTAATTATTGCTTTGATATCATATTAATTGTTGTTAGTATTGTAGTATAAGTTCTACAGATATATTATTGAATTATATTTTAAACTCAGTTTAATTCTAATTCTTAAATATTTTTAGAAAAAACTACATCTAATGAAAATAAAACTACTCAACTCATTTTTTGTTGGATGTTCTTTAATTTTAGGATTAGCTATTTTTAGTCTAAACCCCAAAGAAGAATCTAGCACTCAAGAATCGGAACTTATAGCCGAAGCAAAAGTCGACAATCTCAATAATTTTAAATCAGGTCAATCTGTTGAATCTTTTTTTAAAAGTTTCACTAATCAAGCCTTAAATTCACCTCCCACCTCAGAATTAGATATAAATAATATTTTAGGCTCTGGAGGATACGATGTTGAGATACAAAGTGGTATAAAAACATTTTTAAGATATGCCAGTCATTTGAACAATAATGGAAACTTCGAGTTTTTTGATCCTAACCTAGCTACTTATTCACCTGGTGCTCTCTATTTTATAGACTGGGGCGATTCAAAAACTCGTACTCATATCGAAGATCATGTATGTGCAGCAGGTCTACATACACTATTATATGCTATTACATTTCCTGGTGGCACTTCAAATACTAGTGAATTTATGGTATTTGTAAGAGAATTCACCAGTAGAATATTAACATCTGCTACTGGTGTTAATTTAGCTTACACCTACAACTGGATAAAAAATGAAGTAATTGTCACTACAACTCAATATCAAGAAAATATCGATGCTGGATATTCTATCGTCGTTGTGACCGATGAAAATAATTGTACCAATATTGATGACTATGATAAGACTGAACCTAAGCCTATTAAAATTGATGCAGTTGAAAAAACACCTATCGTTTGTAATGGTGAAAATGAAATTCCTGATGCTTTCAGTCCTCAAAATTTAGCAGATAAGTTTAATGTCTTTATAAATATTGATGTACAAGGTGGAAATCTTCTCCAGACGGGTTTAAATGGTTTCACATATCAGTACGAGTGGAAAAATGAGGTTAATGATGTGATTTCTACTGAAAAAAAACTCACTGATGTCGGTTTAGGCCTTTATAAAGTTGATGTTTACGATAATTTGGTTTGTGTTGCTTCAAAAGATGTGGAGTTAGTCATGCCCGACCCCATAGATATTACTGTAAATAGAAAAGATGAAACTTGCGCTTTTAATGAGGATGGCAGTATAGAACTTGACATAACAGGAGGAATAGAACCCTATACTATCGAATGGGAGACTGGAGAGACGGGCGCAATATTGAATGATTTACCACCTGGAACTTATACCGCCATTATTACAGATAAGTACAATTGTAGCGAGGAGGTTGCTGTTGAAATTGTAGGTGTAAATGCTTTAGAAATTGATCATAATGCTGAAAGTATAAGCTGTTTTAATGCGGCTGATGGTTTTATAGATGTGAATGTAAATGGCGGTAGACAGTTTATTGATGGTTCTTATGAATACCAATGGAGCGGTCCCGATGGCTTCACAAGTTCTGATGCTAGTATAAGTAAATTATCTATTGGTGGAACCTATACTCTTTTCGTTACAGATGCAAGCAATTGCACTGAAGTGCTTGACTTTCTAATCAATGAACCAGCACCATTAGAAGTAAGTTTCCAGACTACTCAAGCAAATTGCTTTGGTATAGACGATGGGACCATCACTCTTTTTGTAAGTGGAGGGACTCCACCGTATACATCTAATTTTGGTCCTGGAGATGAAACCTTTGTCTTTGAAAATCTTGAACCTAGCATCTATGATATTGAGGTCATGGATGACAACGGGTGTATTGAATTACTTGAAATCGAAATCGAACCAGATTTCATCAATGACATTGATCCTCCTCAAGCAGATCCTTTTCAAGAGTTTTGTATTGAAGATCAACCAATGCTAAGTGATCTTAATGTTCAAGGATTAGTCATCAAGTGGTATTTATCACCCTCAGGCGATGTCCCGCTACCTGATGATTATTTAATCGCAGAAAGCAGCATTTTATATGCCAGAAATTTTGATAAATCTTCAAACTGCTTAAGTAGCCAAACTCTAAGAGTTGAAGTCAACATTATTGAGGGTATTCTAGAAGTCAACAATTTCATAACAGTTAATGGAAATAACTTAAACGAAAAACTTAATGTCATCAACATAGAATTATTTCCTGAAAATGAAATGAAAATCTACAACCGTTATGGAAAATTAGTGTGGGAAACTACTAACTATAACAATACGAATAACGCTTTTAAAGGAATGTCGAATGTTGGAGGAACAATCAACAAATCTAATTTTTTACCAATGGGAACCTACTTCTATATTTTAAATTATAAATCACCGTGTAATAAAAACACTAAGAAAGGATTTGTACAAGTGGATAATAATAACAGATGATAGGGAACTTTCTGAAAAATATAGGACATATAGTATTGATTTTCACTGGGATTGGAGTTCAATTACAAGCTCAAACCGATGTGAAATTATCGAACTTTATTTATGCACCATTGGTGTATAATCCCGCTTATGCAGGAAGTTCTAATGGTTTTATCGCAAATGCTTTTTATACTTCTCAATGGGTTGGTTTTGATGGTGCACCAGAAAGTCTAATTATTACAGGACATGACAAAATCGAGTTCTTTAATCTCGGAGTTGGTTTTGATGTGATGAGCGACAATATTGGTGCTACCAAAGAAAATAGAGTAGTTGGAAATGTAGCTTATCACATTAGGCTAAACCGAAACTGGTCTCTTTCTTCAGGTGTAAAATTTGGAGTGAATAATTATGCCATTGATTACTCATTGCTTTCTATTGAAGATCAAGGAGAATTTAATGCAAATGGAAATTTATCTAAAATAAGCCCAATCTTTGGGATAGGATTTTTTCTTCACACAGAAAACTTCTTTGCTGGTGTGTCGGTTCCAAATTTTTTAGTCACAAATTATATAGAAGACTTCAGCCAAACAATATCCCGTACTACTCCCGATTATTATTTAACTACGGGCTACAGATTTGAGCTAGAGCGCGAGGTGTATTTTCAACCTACGGTAATGACAAGAGTTGCTAAAGGCGCACCCTATAGTGCTTTATTCTCGTTCAACTTGGACTGGAAAGATAGAATATTTGCAAGTGCTAATTATGAGCATAATGTTACAGCTGGAGCTTTTGTAGGTCTTAGGATTACAGATCAAATCATGGCTGGATATGCCTATGATACTGCTATTACTACATTTTCTCAATACAATGGGGGTATACATTCATTTATGATCAACTTTAGAGCTAAAGAAAGATATAGAAGAGACCGTTGTGGCTGCTTTACCTACTAAAAAAATAAGGAAAGCTTCATCTATTTAGCTTTTATTACAAATCTCAATGGATCACGATCTATTGAGATTTGTTTTTTCATATTCAGTGTTTAGATTACTTTTGCAGTATCAAAGTCCACTTTATTTAATGGAGTATCAACAAACTCAAAAAGAAGAATTTTGGAACACCTTATCTCACGCTTTCGGATTTGTTTTAGCACTCTTTGGGGTTTGGTTACTATGGTCTAGTATCGACTTTCACAACGATAAGCTTTTACTTGGGCTTTCCCTATATTCTGCTTCACTCGTATTGCTATACGCCGCCTCTACCTTATATCATTATACAACAAGAATCCGCTTAAAGCATAAACTGAGGGTTTTAGATCATATCAGTATTTATTTTCTCATTGCGGGAACCTATAGCCCTATTGTATTAACTGTTTTAGAAGACAGCAATGGCACTTTATTATTTTATCTCGTTTGGAGTATCGCCGCCTTGGGAGTAATTCTTAAGCTTTTTTTTACTGGTAGATTTGAAAAAATCTCTCTCCTCCTCTACTTGGTAATGGGTTGGCTCATCGCTTTAGATGGCTTTGCCCTTTTTGAAAAATTTTCAAGTGTAGAACTTGCAATGCTTATCGCAGGAGGCTTATTTTATTCTGTGGGTATCTATTTTTATGTCAAGCAATCTATGCTTTACAACCATGTGATTTGGCATATTTTTGTTCTTTTGGGAAGTTTCTTTCACTATCTTATGATTTACTTCTCCGTAGCTTAAGATGAGAGAATAAATTGCATGTCCGTTAACATCCCCAAACATTAATTACCAGCCTAATATCGCTTTGACCTCCCGAAAATTATCGAAACTCGAGGTTGGCGATATTCTAAAACCAGTAACTGACTTAGGATTTCGCTCCTCTTAGGGGCGGAGCAAGAAAAATTCGGCAACCTTATACGAGGATTTTTAACTACAAGGATAGAAAAGAACATGCCAAAAAAATGTCTTTAAAATTTAAGCTTAACAGTTCCTACCTTTAAACCATCTGCGTAAGATTCAGAATAAATAATAATGAATGAATTTCTCCTTGCCTTTAGATATAAATAAACCCAGGTTAAATTTGTCTTAGAGTTTCTATAATTGGAGTATTGTGAGACTCAAACAAATGCTTAACTACTCTTTATTTATTACATTTGTACAAAATTGCAAACTATGGACACTGCAGTATTAGAGAAAGAAAACTTAGCTACAGAAAATAAAACCAAAACAAGAAGTGGAAAACCTAAATGGTTACGTGTAAAATTACCAACTGGTAAGAAATACCGAAACCTTAGAAATCTTGTAGATAAATACGATTTACACACAATTTGCACCTCTGGGAGTTGCCCAAATATGGGTGAATGTTGGGGAGAAGGTACGGCGACGTTCATGATTTTGGGCAATGTCTGTACTCGCTCTTGTGGTTTTTGTGGTGTAAAAACGGGAAGACCTGAAGATATTGAGTGGGATGAGCCTGAGAAAGTAGCACGTTCTATAAAAATTATGGGGGTAAAACACGCTGTGGTTACTTCTGTAGATAGAGATGACTTAAAAGATATGGGTTCTATTATCTGGGCTGAAACTGTTAATGCCATTAGAAGAATGAATCCAACTACAACTTTGGAAACTTTAATCCCTGATTTTCAAGGAAATAAAAGAAATATAGACAGAATTATAGAGGTAGCCCCTGAGGTTGTTTCTCACAATATGGAAACGGTAAGACGTCTAACAAGAGAAGTGAGAATACAAGCTAAATATGATACTAGCCTTGAGGTTTTAAGATACTTAAAAGCACAAGGTATTAAAAGAACTAAATCTGGTATTATGCTAGGTCTCGGTGAAAAAGAAGAAGAAGTTATCCAAACTTTGAAGGATTTGAGAAGTGTAGACGTAGACGTTGTTACAATCGGTCAATATTTACAACCAAGTAAGCAACATTTACCTGTACAAGAATTTGTTACGCCAGAACAATTTGAAACGTATAAGCGAATTGGTAAAGAACTAGGATTTAGACATGTTGAAAGTTCTGCACTAGTAAGATCTTCTTATAAAGCTCACAAACATTTAGAATAAGAATGCAAAACCATATTAATGTAGGAATTAATGGCTTTGGTCGTATCGGTCGAAGCCTTTTTCGTTTACTGTATCAACACCCTAACCTTGAAGTAACAGCAATCAACGATTTATCTGATGCTAGAACACTTTCTCATCTTCTCAAATATGATAGTGTTCATGGTCAGTTTCCTTTTGAGGTGTCTTACAATGAAGAAGGTATTCTTGTTGATGGCAAATTATTCCCTTTAACTAGTAGTTCTGAACTTGAAGACCTAAGATGGTCGGACTTTGGAGTGGACACGTTAATAGAGTGTACGGGGCAATTCAAAACGGAAGAAAAGCTAAAACAACATCTTTACGCAGGAGCTAAAAAAGTGATCTTAAGTGTTCCTCCAAGTGATGACTCCGTAAAAATGATCGTGCTAGGCGTAAATGACCATGTTCTAGAAGAGGGTGATATCATGATTTCCAATGCATCTTGCACAACCAATAATGCTGCTCCAATGCTAAAAGTAATCCATGATGCTTTTCAGGTAGAGCAAGCTTATATAACTACTGTACATTCTTACACATCGGACCAGAGCCTACACGACAAGCCCCACCGAGACTTGCGACGAGCTAGAGCTGCCACACAATCTATCATTCCTACTACCACAGGAGCTGCTAAAGCGTTGACCAAAATTTTTCCAGATTTGAGTAATGTTATTGGGGGTTGTGGAATTCGGGTTCCTGTTCCTAATGGTTCGCTAACCGATATAACTCTGAATGTAAAAACATCGACAAGCATAGAAGAGGTTAATGAATTATTTAAAAAAGCTTCCGAAAATGGACTCAAAGGAATTTTACAGTATTCAGAGATTCCTCTAGTGAGTATCGATATTGTTGGCAATCCTTATTCCTGTGTTTTTGATGCAGAAATGACCTCAGTGATTGGTGGAAACCTCATTAAACTGATTGGTTGGTATGATAATGAACGAGGATATAGTAGTCGCCTAGTAGATCTTATTTTGAAGATGAATTAATATGATTTATTTTTTGCTTAGCCAAGTAAAGTATTTTATCAAACTGCTCTTGCTGTGATAAATTGCTATTATCAATTTTGATAGCATCTTCTGATTGTACTAAAGGTGAGTTTTTACGGTTTGAGTCAATCTGATCTCTATGCTCCACGTTTTCTAGCACTTCCTCAAACGAGATGTCTTCTCCTTTATCTTTAAGTTCTGAATAGCGGCGTTTAGCTCTTATTCCCGCGCTTGCTGTCATAAATATTTTTAGTTCCGCTTCAGGAAATACAACACTCCCAATATCACGGCCGTCCATCACGATACCCTTTTGGTCTCCGAGTTTTTTTTGAATTTGAACTAACTTATTTCTGACCTCATCAATTTTCGCTATACTGCTCACGTGTTCAGAAACTTTCATCGCTCTTATTTCTTGCTCTACATTTTCTCCATTTAAAATCACATCATTGGTTCCTTCTTCTGGATTATATTCAAAATTGATGTCAATAGAAGGCAAACTATTTATAATATGAGCCATATCCACATTCCCCTCTTCAATCCAGTTATGCCTCATACTATAAAGCGTAACCGCTCTGTACATAGCACCTGTATCCACATATTTATATTCTAAAGCTTTAGCTAATTGTTTGGCAACTGTACTTTTTCCTGTTGAAGAATGGCCGTCTATGGCAATAACGATGGGTTTCATATTAATCTGGGTATTCAATTCTTAAATGGTAGATGTTATTCAATTTTGCCTTTAAAATCTTCTTAATAGATTGGATTTCTTTAAAGGTAATATTGGCGTTGATGAACTGATCTTCTTCAATCTGTTTATTGATAATTTTTTCAACAAAATCATCAATCAATTGTGTGTTGGGTTCTTTTAACGATTTACTAGCAGCTTCTACTGCGTCACACATCATTAGAATAGCGGTTTCTTTGCTAAATGGAATTGGACCAGGATATCTAAAGTCGTCTATAGCAACCTCTCCATCTTCTTCCTCTTTTTGTTTAGCGTAGAAGTAATAAACAGTGGAGGTCCCGTGATGAGTTCTTATAAAATCAATAATTCGATCTGGGAGATTTCTACGCTTGGCGATTTCTATACCTTCCAATCTATGACCAATAATAACTTCTGCACTTTCGGTAGGCGATAATTCGTCATGAGGCGAAACAGAAGTGGTTTGGTTTTCTACAAAATAAATTGGATTTTTCATTTTACCTATATCATGATATAAGGCTCCAACTCTTATTAAAAGTGAATTGGCACCAATTTCATTGGCTGCTGCTTCAGCCAGATTGGCTACGTTTAAGGAGTGGTGGAAAGTCCCCGGAGCAACATTGGATAATTCCTTCAATAATTTTGAATTCGTATCCGATAGTTCTAAAAGAGATAGGTCTGATACCAAACCAAATATTTTTTCATAAGCGTAAATAAGGGGTTGAACGAATAATAAGCCAACGCCGCTCAATAAGAAATAAATAAAGTTATTGTAATCAATCTCTGCAATACTTGCTTCTTTGATCATATTGAAAGCGAAATATGCAAAAATATATACTAAAGTGATCTGAACTACAGATATAAATAGGTTTGCCCGTTTGTACAATTCTGAAACCGTCAAAATGGTTACAATCCCAGCAATGATTTGAAGAAACATATATTCAAAGCTATTAGGAACGACAAGCCCTAGAATAAGAACTGTAATCACATGTGTAAAAAGCCCTAGCCTTGCATCAAAAAAAGCTTTTAAAGTAAGAGGTAAAATACAGAGAGGAACCACGTAGATGTAATCTGTATCTAAACTCATTATCAATAAAGTGAGGAATACTAAAAACAGAATATTGAAAAATATAAAAGTAATCTTGTTGTTATTATCGTAAATATCAGGTCTATACTGTCGTATAAAAAGCAACAACATCAATAAAGACAAGAGTACCAAAAAAGTATATCCAGTGACAACGACGACAAAAGCTGAAGATTCCAAACTTTGAGACTCGTACTCATTTTTTAAGGACCTCAACATTCTTAATTTCTCACCTTCAATTGTTTCTCCTTTTGCAATAATTTTACTGCCTTTACTCGCCCTACCTCTAGTGTAAGAAATCTGGTCGAATTTGGATTGGATTTGATTTTGATTGAGTGCTTCGTCATACTCCACATTGACTTTGAAAACTTCAAAGAAAACTTCCAGTAAATCATTTCTACTCAATAAGAGATCCGACCCGTCGATTTTTGAATTCAAAAAGGGTTTTAAATCTTCTTGTGTGAGTATATCTTTATATAAAACTTCATTGACGACTTTGTCTTTAATTAAAAAAACGAAAGTATAGTTGTTTACACTTTCATCTTTAATGAGTATCCCGTTTTCATAAACCTCATCTATAGTTCCAGAAATAAATTCTGAAATAGCAGGATTATTTTGAAGTAAAGAATCTTGAGAGGTGTTTAATTGGTCTTGCCAGTTGCTTTTTACCTCCTTTGCTGTATTAACATTATATTTAAAATAAGGGATATGTGTTTTTCTGATTTTAGATTTTTCTGCGGAAATTTCTTCGTTAGACTTTAAAATCGCAAAATCGAATGGTGCATATAAGTTTTCATACTGCCATGGTTTACTTTTTATGATTTCATATTTGAATTGACCACCAGTTGGAAAAAAGTAAACAATCAGGAATACACTAAGTGCTAGAAGAAAAAACTTATAGATTATAGATTGATTTTTATAAAGATTGTCTAAAAGGTTCTTCATAACTTAAAGTTGCTCAAATTTAAAAAATAATATGGTGTAAGGCTCTATCTAACTTTAATTGTTTTTTGAAGTGCCCATTTTGAAAGAAGAGAAATAAGACTTGATAATTAAAACTTAAGGTCTCCTTTAACCTAATTGAATTAGCATAAAATTCTTAAATTCGCTGAAATTAAATAAAACTCTTATGTCCAAAGATATCGTTATAGTAAGTGCAGTAAGAACTCCTATTGGAAGCTTTTTAGGAAGCTTAGCCGATATTCCTGCAACTAAATTGGGAGAAATTGCCATAAAGGGAGCTCTTTCCAAAATCAACTTAAAACCAGAATTGGTAGATGAAGTCCTCATGGGGAATGTCGTACAGGCCAATAATGGCCAAGCACCAGCAAGACAAGCAGCCATGGGTGCTGGTATTCCAGATACTGTCCCGTGTACAACCATCAATAAAGTTTGTGCTAGTGGTATGAAAGCTGTAATGCAAGCCGCACAAGCTATTGCCTTAGGTGATGCTGAAATTATTGTTGCTGGTGGGATGGAAAATATGAGCATGATTCCTCATTACTTGCATTTGAGAAAAGGTCAAAAATTTGGACCAGCTCAAATGGTTGATGGCTTACAACGCGACGGTCTAGTGGATGCTTATGACAATAATGCAATGGGAACTTGTGCAGACTTGTGTGCGACAGAACATCATATTTCTAGAGAAGAACAAGATGAATTTGCTAAAGAGTCTTACAAAAGAAGTGCTGAAGCGTGGAAAGCTGGAAAATTTGATGATGAAGTTGTTCCTGTAGAAATTCCACAGAGACGCGGCGAACCTATCATCATGAAAGAAGATGAAGAGTTTAAAAATATTAAACTTGACAAAATTTCTAGCTTAAGACCTGCATTCAGTAAAGATGGTACAGCTACAGCTGCAAATTCCTCAACTATAAATGACGGTGCCGGTGCTGTGATTTTGATGACTAAAGAAAAAGCTGAAGAATTGGGGCTTGAAATTTTAGCGACTATAAAAGGTTATGCTGATGCGGCTCAAGAGCCTAAGCGTTTCACTACTGCGCCTGCAAAAGCCTTGCCTCTCGCACTTAAGAAAGCAAAAGTGTCCAAAGAAGATATTGACTTTTTTGAATTTAACGAAGCCTTTTCTGTCGTTGGTATTGCCAATACTAAATTACTAGGTTTAGATAAAAATAAGGTTAACGTACATGGTGGTGCGGTTTCTTTAGGACATCCATTAGGTTGCTCTGGGGTGAGAATCCTGATTACGCTTATAAATATCATGAAACAAAACAATGCTAAGCTTGGAGCTGCTGCTATTTGTAATGGTGGCGGAGGTGCTTCTGCTATGATTTTAGAACGATAAATCTTAATACTTCAAAATGCTATACGGAATTTGTCCTCTAAGTGTTGTGCCAGTGAGAGCAGACGCTAACGACACTTCAGAAATGGTTACTCAGTTACTTTATGGGGATCATTTCGAAATTACCGAAACAAGACCCAAGTGGATTAAAATACGTATAGCTTTTGATAGTTATAATGGCTGGATAGATGAGAAACAAGCTTTCAAAATCGATGAATTGACATTTCAAAACCTTCAAAATAAATCGACTTATTCTACAGATTTGATAGGTCTTATGACCACCTCCTCCAATCAATTGATGCCTGTTTGTATTGGTTCTGCAGTTCATTCTTCAGAACTCCTTAGTCATCACTTCGATGGATCTACCAATGCGAAGTATAACAAAACACAACTAGTGGATACGGCTATGCTTTATCTCAACTCTCCCTATTTATGGGGAGGTAAATCTCCCTTTGGTATAGATTGTAGTGGATTTACTCAAATGGTTTATAAAATAAGTCTCATACATCTTCATAGAGATGCTTATCAACAAGCTAAACAAGGTCAAGCTCTTTCTTTTATCGAGGAAAGTGAACCTGGCGATTTAGCCTTCTTTGATAATGAGGAGGGACACATTATTCACGTTGGGATTATGATGAAAGATAATTATATTATTCATGCCCACGGACAAGTGAGAATAGATAGGATAGACCACTACGGCATCTTCAACGTAGATACCAATCGCTATTCGCACAATCTAAGAGTGATTAAAAAAATAGTCTAAAACCTAGCTCCAAAACCAAAAGAGAACCAAAATCCATCTTCACTATGGAAAAAATTAAAGGTTCCCGAGAATAAATCAGCACCATTCACCCAAAATCCAAGTCCATAATTATTTCTCCACTGGTTAGATTCTGGAACATCGGACCAAACTCTACCTACATCTAAGCCACCAAACACGCCAAACTGAAGAGGCATGACATTGGTTCTTATAGTATTGAAACTATACCTCAAATCGACATTACCTACTAAGCTTTGCTGACCTATAAATCGATCTCTTCGAAAACCTCTTAGCCCATTGTTTGCTCCCAATATAGCGGCTTGATAAAATTCATAATTATCATCGAAAAGAAGCTGAGAAGCTGCTTTGGTTCTTAACACCCATTTCTGATCTCGAGAAATAGGATTATAAAATTCTAGATGTGGATTCAAAAAGAAAAAATGCTGATCTGTATTTTCTACATTCATAGTCGCTCCAGCTTCAATTTTGAAATCCATCCCACGCTTAGGATTTAAGTTATCATCCAAGCTTTTATATTGATAGGAAGACCGGTAAGACACGAAATTTTGAGTTTCAAAAAAATCAGGATTATTCAATAGTAATTCTGCGCTAGCCTCATCAATAAACCGCCCTTCAGTTCTTTGGACTCTATAGTTTTGGTAACTTAATTTATGCTCAAAAATACTTCCATAGTCAGATGCTTTTCGGAGGCCAATTTCAGCTTCAATGCGTCTTATTTTAACCCTATTATAGTCTTTACCCAACTCATCATCACGGTTTTCTGAATCATTTCCAATTCCAAAAAAGTTCCTCGCAAAATTTGGACTTGTATACTCTACACTAGTAATGAAATTATAATTCCCTATCACGTTGGCGAACTCTCCTTCATAACCAAGATCAAAACCTCCCGTAGAGGTATATAATCCTGCTCTTAATTTGTGACGATAAGTAAAAGGATTGAGTTGAAAGCCTTTAAATGCATGGGTGGTTTGTAGGCCAAAAAGCAATCCATCATCTGGATTAAAACCTAGTCTTGGCAGAAACGTATTGGAAGTAGATATTTTTCTGTTTTTGTTAAAGAGATTCTGTTGATAATCATCAGACTCAACAACTCTAGCCTTCGACTTCTTTTTTATTGTATTCTCAAAAGATTTATAATCGTAAATTACAGTACGTTGACCTGAATTTATGGTGTACTCATCCTCGTCGTGCCCTCCTATTAATCTTACTTTTATTTTGCTTTTGAAGTCGCCATTAACGTAAAACTCATCTGTTTCATCTAAACCATAAATCCAGATTTCTTTGGTCTGCTCGGAGTCAAAAGTTTTATCAATCATCAAACTTTCACGATCTCCACCTTTGTTTCTATAAACCTGAACTCGAGTCTTTCCGTTTTCAAACCTGTCCACGTCAATAATATCGTCTTTATCTGTAGCACTCAAAATAGCATATTCATTCAGGATATTGCTATAGCGTTTTGCTATAGACTCTAGATTTCCGAGTCTTTCTTTAAAGGTTTTGATTAAATCTTGAGTGTTTTCTTTATTAATTTCTTTTGGAAAGTGACTAAAAGCTTTTTGGATCACCTCATCAGACAAGTGGTTTTGAATATAATTAGCTTCTTTTATCCAATCTTCTTTAGTTGCATTCCTTATAATAATTCTATCGAGTCCCAAACCAGAATTATTAAACCACCTTAAATATTTAATATCACTAGTATAAGGATGATAAATTTTAGGAAAGCTACTGATGGTACGAATCGCATTAAAAAAACCACCATCGAAATTAGCAAAAACTTGATCTCTATCTCTTGGAATAGGTTTGAAAGTATGATTTCCATCTTCATCTTCAAACTCAGACCAACGCCATTGATCTGAGTGCCTGTCCCAATCCCCTAATAGCATATCAAACAACCGAGCTCTCAAATAACTAGATTCATCAACGCTGTATTTTTCATCACGACGTAGGCGCACTATCAAATCTGCAGTACTAACTATATCGTGATTGGGGTTTCCAAAAACACCTTCTGTTCCCATCCAGTTATCTTCCGGACGTTCTTCAATCATGTATATAGCATCTCCATGTTTGGCATTAAACTTCCCTAGAGCTTTTTGTTTGGGGATGTAAACTAATTTTGGATTGGTGTGGTATATATCTATAGCTTTTGCTAAATCTGGGACTGCCATAAATGAAAATGGATGTGCCGAGGTAAGAAAATCTAGCAATAATTCTTCCACTACAGTGTCATCAAATTCACCAGTTAAGTTCTTATCGGGATAGACGAACTGCTGCAATAAACGAATAGGATTTTTCTTGATTTGCCTGATGTTGTATTGACGGCCTAAACTATCTTCTAACCTTAAAGAATTGGTTTGCATGCCGCCGCCCAATCGCATTGGACGAAGACCTCCGTATGCAGAATCCAAATCAAGGACTGGCATCTCAATTGGTTTTCCATACATATCTCTGTAACGTTCCCCCCATATACTTTCAAAAAAGTCTGTTCTTTCTAGTTTAAACTCTTCGTAAATTGAAGCCTTTACTGTTTTAGGAAACGTCTCTGGAAGCTGATTAAGGTCAAAAGCTTCATCTGGACCATAAACTTCCTTCTGGAATATCAATTCTGGTTCATCTTCGTTAGCTGAGTAAAATTGCACCCAAGAGGAACCGTCTTCGAAAACATCAAAAATAGCGAAACCATAACCAGGATAAACGAACTCACCATCACTTCCTAGTTTGGCGTAAGACACTTTAGACCCCGAACCTGAGACAATCTGCTTTATCAAATCATGCTCTATATATTGTAAGCTATGCTCATGGCCAGAAGCAAAAATGACTTTATTCCAACGGCTTGCAATAGCAGAAATTCGATCTACCATCTTTCGGTATTGATTATTTTGAGTGTCTTGCACAGAAATTCCACCTGTAGCTCGTATCATATTAGCTAGAGATCCCAGAACGGGTAAAGGGACTTTGCGTTGGGAAGGAAACAAATGTTTTACAAATTCGAAAGTCCCCCCGTGAATTCCATTGGTATACAAGGGATGGTGAAGTGCTACTAGTGTGGTTTTATTCTGATTTTTTTTCAGCTCAGTTTCAAATTCATCGTAAAATTGATCCCGCGTTTTAATTTCTTCACAGCCTCTATTGATTTGTGGTGTGTTGTCCCAATTTTGTAAAACCCATTGAGAGTCTAAAATAATGAGATGAACATCGTCTGAAATATCTACAAAAGACATCCCACAGCCTGGCTTAGGCAGCCAAGGTAAATCTTGGTTTGGCAATGCTTCTTCAATTCGCTCCTTTTGGTTTTCTAAGGACTGAATCCCTTCTGAATACCAATCGTGATTCCCAGGAATAAAATGAACATCCCCTTCAAAAAATTGAAGACTTGACGTTTGCCGGTCGATAATTTGTTCTGCTTGCCTCCTATCGTCTTCACCTTCGCTTGGTAAACCGGCAGGATAAATGTTATCCCCCAAAATAATGAGCTTATCCTTTTGGGTATCTATTCCCTTGGCAAATTTTCGAAAAGCTTGAAGACCTGGTGGAACAGTATCTAACTTTTCATACCCTGTATCTCCAATAAGATAAAAACGCTGTAACTTGGTTTTATCCTCAGGATAAAAAGTAGATTCGAATTTTTCTAAATTTTTATAGTTAACTTCGTAAGTTGCACAGGAAACAAATACCAGACAAAGCACAATCAATTGTATTTTTTTTCTCATTCTTAAATAAAACTTGAATTATAGTCTCTTAAATATAGAAAATGACAGATTTACTTTCTAAGGTTGAAACTTTTGTTTTGCATTTATTCAAAGATAAGTTATCTACTATATATGTATACCATAATTTCAATCATACTAAAAGAGTTGTTGAAAATGCTGAGTTTCTAGCAGAGAAAAAAAATCTAAGTCCACAAGATAAAAACATGCTCCTTCTTGCCGCATGGTTCCACGATACAGGGTATACACATTCTAATGAACATCATGAAAAAGAAAGCAAACTGATAGCGAGGAGTTTCCTAAAAGACCATAATTTGTCTGAAGATGATCTCTCGATTATTGAAAAAGCTATTGGTATCACAAAACTAGGTGCTCAACCCACAACTGATATTGAGAAAATCCTAAAAGATGCCGACTGTTCTCATTTTGCTAGAGAAGACTTTAAGGAAATAAGTGAATTATTGAGACAAGAATTTTATTTACAAGGAGATTCTTACAGTCCAAAAGAATGGCTTGATCTTAATATCGATATGCTATCTACCAAACATCAATTCTATACAGATTATGCCGTAAAGAATTGGAGCGCTATAAAACAAAAGAACCTAATCAATCTTATTGAAAATAAGGATAAGAAGAAGAGAAAAGAGGAAAAAGAAAAATTAAAAGCAAAATATAAAGCTCAATACAAAAACAACAATCCAGAAAGGAGTATACAAACCTTATTTAGGGTTACTTTAAGAAATCACATTAAACTAAGTGATATTGCCGATACAAAAGCAAATATTCTCTTATCGGTAAATGCGATTATCATCTCTTTAGCTTTGGCGAATATCATCCCAAAATTAGATAACCCAAGTAACCAACATTTAATGATTCCTACCCTCATCTTGATCTGTTTTAGTGTAGCGTCAATTATTTTATCCATTTTATCTACAAGACCCAACGTGAGTTCGGGAGAATTCACCAAAAAACAAGTAGAAGATAGGGATGTGAATATTTTATTTTTTGGAAATTTTCATAAAATGAGTTTCAAAGACTATCTATGGGGAGTCAAAGAAATCATTAAAGACAAAGACTATGTCTATGAAGCTTTGGTAAAAGACCTTTATTTACTAGGAAAAGTATTAGAAAGAAAATATCGCCTCCTAAGGTTGACTTACACAACATTTATGGTAGGTATTATTATCTCTGTGATTAGTTTTTTTGTCGCTTTTAATGTCTTTTGAACTCGAGCAAAGAAACGAATTAACTTCAGGTAATCTTTGATCTGTTAAATTGAAGAATTTATCTTTTTTAATTAATTTCAATTTTAACTCCTCAAAGATTCTATCAGATCTTCGTAAGTTAAACCAGAAGCTTCGCTTTTATCGGTATGGTATAAAATCCCCACCCTTAAGGCTTTTAAGCCTGAAACACCTTGCAAATCTTCAACATCAAGCACCTCGACATCCTCATCTAGATACTTCTTCCTCTGCAAGTAATGAATATATTTCAGGTATTCCTTTTCAGATTCTTTTTGAGAGTAGATGATAGCTAGTTTCCCTTTGGAGGTAATACGCTCTTCGGTATGCTTTATAAAGGCTTTATCTATTCTTTTTTTGATGATTTCATAGCTAGCATTATAGGACCCATCAACATCAAAGTGCTTTTCATCCATTCTATAATGAATGCTTAAGGTGTTATTGAATGCTAAAATCAACGATCTAGAACTTAACTTTAAAGCATTGGAATCTTGTAATTTGTAAAATTTATTTTCCATCTCGCACATCACAGTGAGTTGCCATAATCTCAAATTTTGAAGCATCACTTCACTAAATTTTTGTTCACGAGTAATGGATTGGCCTATGTACATATTATGTTCTACGCCATCGGTTTTATAACGATCAAAATAATGTGGGTATATTTTCTGTGCTTCTACTTGCTTCAAATCAATATAGTTGGCCATGCAAGAGTTAATGCTAGAAACGGTCTCATCAAACTCGTCTCTTTGTTCATGAAAAGCTTTGGCACCTACCTCTATTTTTTTTAAGTAAATATTGACCATGAGTTTGCAGTCTGGAACATTATTTTCGATGTGCTCCAAAATGGGAAGAATATCATATTTTAAAAGGTTATCGGTTTTCTGCTCGGTTGAAGCGGTGATTCCCTCCATTAAACTCGAAAGATTATCTGTAATTCTATATCCCATTTGCTCGTATACAGGAATAGGTTGAGCTTCGAAGGCTGAATTGATGATATTTAGAACTTGATTGAGTTGGTTAATTAAATCATTTTGAATCGCTGAATTTCTTTGGGTTGACGATCCTGCAATATCTATTTGACCAAAAAGTGGATATACCTTTTTGAAAGTAATTTCATCTAAGTTTGCCTCTTCCTTATTTGCAAAACCTTCTAAAAACTTCTCTGCTTCTTCTTGGAATTTCCATTCTACACTTGGGTGTATAGAGGTGTATTCACTTTGAATAATTGCCTTTATGCGGTTTTGCTTTTCTTGTCTGTAATTTTCTACGGTTTCAGCAATATAAGGAACAATATCATCGAGTTTTGTAGCATTGATACTATTTAAATCATTTTTGGAATAGCTTACCAATTCTAGAATGGCTAGAAGCTTTTCGTTTTTAATCACCGGTGCTAGTATAGCTGATTTTATAGATTGTTGATGAAGATGCTTCGCGAATTTATTTTTAGGATTTTTCTCAGCATAACTTTCCACATCTGGAATACTAAAATAACTATGTCGAGTTACAATAGATTTATAAGCCCCTTCACAAAGAGCTTCTCTACATCCATTTTCTGAAATTGAATCCAAAATAAAACTTTCAATGTATTGCGAATTTACATGTTGAAACTTCTCTTCGACATCATCAAAAAGGGCGAAGCCAAATTCTAATTTGGGTAGACTAAAGATAGTGCTTAAAACATCTCTCATTTTCGTAGAAATAATCTTTGAGTCAGAAAGTATATTGTTGTTTAATAAAAGAGTTTTAATTTCTGAAATGCTATTGTCTGCCGTAACATCGGTAAGATTCAAAATGGCAAATCCTTTAAAAATCCATGAATTTGGTGGGAATTTGTCCTTCCAAAAATCAATATCATCGTGATGATTTAAAAGCTCATCTACATCTTCATCTGTGATATCTAGAGCATCTTTTGTGGGAATGAGTTCAATGAAATCCGCATTTACAAAAAGCCGATAATTCCTTATTTTACCATTTGCATCTGGAACATCATAATATTCTGGACGGAAAAAATCGATATTATAGTTGTAGTAAGTATTTAAAATTATGATACATGCTAAAATATAATCCTTTTCGACGTTAAAATTTCTAGGTAGAAATTCAAAGTCTTTGTCTTCTACTGAATTCAGTATAGATTCAAAACGCTTTGTTTTTCTAAACATTTTAGAGCGAAAAGGAACCGTAGCGACTTTTATTTCATTGTAGGTCAACACATCTGGAAACAGATCATCAAGAAGAATTTTTATTTGATCTTGGTAGACTTCTAAGTTTTCAAAATCTTCGATACCTTCAAATAACTCTGGGTAAGATTCAGAATACTCTAGAATACCTTTAATATATGTTTTGGAAATAGGATTGATTTCAGTTTTCAAACGTTGACTAAAATTATCCAATATTTTTTGGAAACTCAATTTTATTCTAAAGGGATAAATATCTTTATAGCGATCCATAGTTAAATATACAGAATACAATACTATTTATAAAGGGTAGATTTTATCGTTCACTTAAGATACTTTTATAAGTTTTGGCTATTTTATTCTTAAGTAATTCTTCTACTCTTTTGGAGTTGTCTATTTTTGTATAAAATCAAAATCAAACTAGATGAAAATTTTATATGCCGTTTCGATCTTAGCGCTTCTTGTAGGATGTAACTCACCCTCTCCTAAACTCGAAGCATCTATTGATGAAGTTCCTAATGGAACCAATGTTTACTTAGCTCAGCTAGGCCCACAAAATGTTCCTGTTCCACTAGACACAACTCAGGTGAATAACAATTCTTTTGAATTTGATTTAATTACTTCCAAAAATCAAGACATCAATCTTATTCAAATCGAAGGCGTGAATGGAAATATCATTTTTATTAATGATGCTGAAACAATAAAGATTGATGCTTCAAATGAAAATTTGAGAAATTCTAAAATAGAGGCCGGTGAACATAACAAGTTATTAAAGGAGTATATCGGTGTCATTACCAAATTTGCAGAAGAGAAAAATTTCATTAAAAATCAGCATTCAGAAGCGATGCAGAATGAAGATGAGACTGCCATGCTAGATGCAAGACTAGATATGGATGCCTTGGCAGAAGAATCCAAAAAAGCTACTTTGGATTTCATTCAATCCCACACCAACTCTATAGTGGGCATGATGGCTTTGTCTGATGTGATGAATTCTAAATCTGTTCCCTTAAATAAAATGAAATCCCTTTACGACGGATTTAGTGATAATGTAAAGGATACACCCCTAGGTAGAATGCTAGGCCAAAATATTGCAAAGATAGGCGCAACTGATATTGGAGCAGAAGCTCCAAAATTTTCAGGACCAACACCAAACGGAGAAGAGCTATCTCTTAATGAAGTAATGGGTAAAGTAACCCTTATTGATTTTTGGGCTTCTTGGTGTAGACCTTGTCGTGTCGAAAACCCTAACATTGTAAGTATCTACAACGATTATAAAGATAAAGGGTTTTCTGTAATAGGTGTTTCTTTAGACAAACCCAATAGTAAAAATTCTTGGTTAAAAGCTATTAAGGATGATCAATTGGAATGGAATCATGTTTCAAACTTGAAATATTGGCAAGAACCCATAGCCCAAAAATATGGAGTAAAAGCTATCCCTGCAGCCTTTTTAATTGATGAAAATGGGATTATTGTTGGCAAAGATCTTAGAGGTGAGGCTTTACGAGATAAAGTAAAAGAAGTTTTAGAAAATTAAGTCTTATTAAACTTCAAAATAAAAAGGGACTTTTTAATGTGTTGAAAAGTCCCTTTTTATTTAATCATATCAACTAGTCGGGAGATTTTAGTTTTTCTGCTTTAAAAGGCCTTACGATTAAGCGAGCCGCTCTATCGTAATTGATATAGCTGTAAGTCCAGTTAAAAAAAGTCACTATTCTATTCCTGAATCCAACTAGAAACCACAGATGAACAAACATCCACACAAACCAAGCAAAGGCACCACCAAATTGGATTTTGCCTAAGTCAACCACAGCTTTATTTCTTCCTACCGTTGCCATGGTACCTTTATCGAAATATTCAAAAGGCTCTAGAGATTGATTATTTATAGTTCTTAATAAATTTTTTGCCAAATGCGCACCTTGTTGAATAGCAGGTTGGGCAACCATAGGGTGACCTTTTGGATACTCTTCGCTTATCATTAAAGCAATGTCACCTATTGCAAAAACAGTTTCGTAACCTTCTACTTGGTTGAAAGTATTTACATTATATCGATTTTCCTTCTCCATAAGTGCTCCACTCTTAAGTCCTTCTATAGCTGCTCCAGTGACACCAGCACTCCAGATAAAGGTCTCTGTAGGAAAAGAGAGAGCTTCGTTACTTGTCTTTACGATGTGGTCATCGTAAGACTCAACGAAGGTATTGAGGTGAATTTCGACACCAAGTTCTTCTAGGTATTTTTGCGCATTTTTAGAGGATTTTGCACTCATTGGAGGTAGAACTTTATCCATCCCTTCTATTAAATGAATATGAATATCCTTAGGGTCTATATCTTGATAATCTTTAGGGATTACATTTTTACGAAGTTCTGCAATAGCTCCACTCAGTTCAACACCTGTAGGCCCTGCACCTGCAATAACAAAATTCAACAACGCTTTTCTTCGTTCAGGATCTTCAGTTATGGTAGCTTCTTCAAAATTCTCCAAAATCAAACTCCTCAAATTCAAAGCTTGTGGTATTGTTTTCATCCAAATAGCATTGTCCTCTACACTTTTATTTCCGAAGAAATTAGTTTTTGATCCTGTTGCAATCACCAAATAATCATAAGTAACTTCACCTATGTTGGTATGGATTAATTGCTTTACTGAGTCGATGTGCTCGACATCTGCCATTCTGAAATAGGCATCCTTATTCTTTTTAAGAAGCTTTCGTATAGGATACGCAATAGAGTCTGGCTCTAGACCAGAGGTTGATACTTGATATAATAAAGGCTGAAAAGTATGATAATTCCTCTTATCCAGCATAACCACCTGAAATGGTTTTTTCTCTAAGTCATTAACTAAGCTTACTCCACCAAAACCAGCTCCTATGATAACCACTCTTGGAAAATCTGTAATTGGAATGTTCATAACTTTTTTCTCTAAATTACTATCTTTTCCTGTTTAGCATGTAACTTTTGGTAAATTTAACGACATATAAACGTATTATATAGTTTTGAGGACACCATTAGAAAAAAAATTTATTGACCTACTAGAAAAGCATCAGAATATTGCTCATAAAATCTGTAGCATGTATACCTATGATGCAGATTCTCATAAAGATTTATTTCAGGAGATCACCGTTCAACTTTGGAAAGCTTATCCCAAGTTCAGAGAAGAATCTAAGTTTAGCACCTGGATGTATCGTGTAGCTTTTAATACAGCGATAACTCTTTACAGAAAGAAAAAAAGAAGGGTACAAACTTCGCCTTGGGAGGACTATGATTTTAAAATTTCTTCTGAGGGCTATGATTCGACTTTAGATGACAACTTAAAGTTGATGTATGCGGCCATCAAAGAACTAAATGATATTGACAAAGCTTTGGTCCTGCTTTATCTGGAAGACAAACCTTATACTGAAATATCTGAAGCTTTAGGTATTTCTGAAGTGAATGCTAGAGTGAAAATGAATAGAGTGAAAACGAAATTAAAAAACATATTGAATCCTTAATTATGGATGAATTAGATCTTATAAAAAAGGACTGGCAGAATAGAACAAAAAACCTGCCTAGCTACTCAAAAGAGGAGCTATTCCCTATGATTCACAAGAAGTCTTCTTCTAGTGTGAAGTGGATTTTGATTATCAGTATTTTAGAATTTTCATTTTGGATTATTGTAGAATTACTAAGCCTTTCCCAAGATTATAGCTCTGTTATTGAGAGCATTGGATTTACTTGGTTTTTAAGAATAGCTTCGATCGTTAATTATGTAGTCCTCGTAGGATTTATTATTGTTTTTTTCAGAAATTACAAACGTATTCAAGTCAATGATTCCGCTAGACAACTTATGAAGCAGATCATCAAAACACGCTCAACTGTAAAATATTATGTGCGTTATAACATCATATTTCTAGCAATTATTTTTATAATAACGTCTGCAAAAATCATTTTGAGTCAAACTGAATTAGATCCTACCGAATTATGGATTATGACAGGGATCATGCTTTTTATCTTGTTGATTATCCTAGCCTTCTTCTTGCTTTTCTATAGATTACTCTACGGGATATTGACCAAGCGTCTTTACAAAAACTATAAAATATTAAGTAAAATAGAGGTTTAGCAATTAAGCTCTTGGATGGTAATTTTCTAAAACTGACTTAAGGTGAGTTTTATCCAAATGCATGTAAATTTCTGTTGTTGTAATGCTTTCATGACCTAGCATTTGTTGAATAACTCTTAAGTTGGCTCCATTTTCTAACAGGTGAGTCGCAAAAGAATGCCTAAAGGTATGAGGACTAATATTTTTTTGAAGATTCGTTTTTTTAGCCAACTGTTTTACAATTGTAAAAATCATAGCACGAGTCAACTGAGCCCCTCGCCTATTCAGAAATAAAATATCCTTAGACTCTGACTTCTGATTGATATGAACTCTAAACTTCTCTTTATAAATACTGATGAATTTCTGTGTATACTTGTTGATGGGGACTAGTCTTTCTTTATTTCCCTTTCCAATTACTTTTATAAAACCTTCTTCAAAAAAAAGATCTGAAATTTTAAGTTCTACGAGTTCGCTTACACGCAGCCCACAACCATACAATGTCTCTATAATAGCTTTATTGCGATGACCTTGCGGATGTGAAAGGTCTATAGCATCAACAAGTTGATCGATTTCCTCTGTAGAGAGTGTATCTGGTAATTTCCTTCCTAATCGGGGAGATTCAATAAGCTCTAAGGGATTGGTTTTTCTGTAATTTTCGAAAATGAGATAATCAAAAAAACTTTTTAAACCTGAAATTAAACGGGCCTGAGAGCGTTCGTTAATAACTTTTGAAATAGAGTAAATGAAACTTTGGAGAGTTTCTTCATCGACAAGCTCTGGGGTAAGAGTCGCATTATATTCTGAAAGATAATTAACAAGCTTTAAGATATCTAGCCGATAATTTTGAATAGTATTATCGGCTAAACCTCTTTCTATTTTAAGGTAATATGTAAAATCCTGAATTGCTTCTTGCCATTTCATGCAGGCAAGTTAAGATGATTATTTTAAAATTACAGAATTTGTTCAGCGTGAGCTTTGGTTTTCACTTTTGTGATCACGTCTTCTAAAACTCCATTTTCATCTATAATAAAAGTGGTTCTATGGATACCGTCATATTCTTTACCCATAAACTTTTTGGGTCCCCAAACTCCAAAGGCTTCAATAACCGATTTATCTTCATCGGCTAGAAGTGGAAATGGGAGCTCATATTTATTTTTAAAATTTTGCTGGCGCTTTTGAGAATCTGCACTTGCCCCTAATATATGATAACCTTGAGCTTGTAAGGCTTTCCAGTTGTCTCTCAAGTTACAAGCTTCTGCAGTACAACCTGGAGTACTCGCCTTGGGATAGAAAAAAACAACAAGTTTCTTTCCTTCATAATCTTTTAAGCTATGTCTATTTCCATCTTGATCTTTAGCTTCAAAACTTGGAGCTTTATCTCCTGCTTTTAATGTTGTCATAATTCCTATTTTTGTTTAAAAGTAAAGTAAATGAAAAAATCTGAAAAAGTAGATTTCGTTATAAATACGTTAAAGGAACTTTATCCACAAATTCCAATACCTCTAGACCATAAAGATCCCTATACCTTATTAATTGCTGTGCTGCTTTCTGCACAGAGCACAGACGTAAAAGTGAATCAAATTACTCCACTTCTTTTTGAAAGGGCAGATAACCCTTGGGACATGGTAAAAATGAATGCTGACCAAATACGAGAAATTATAAAACCCGTCGGTTTATCACCAATGAAATCTAAAGGTATTTATGGCCTTTCTCGAATTATAATCGAAAAATACAATGGAAAAGTTCCAGAGAGCTTTGAAGGTTTAGAAGAATTACCAGCTGTTGGTCATAAAACTGCTAGTGTAGTTCTCGCACAAGCGTTTGGCGTTCCTACTTTTCCGGTGGATACACACATCCACAGGTTGATGTATCGCTGGGGACTTACCACTGGTAAAAATGTTCAAAAAACAGAAAAAGATGCTAAGCGATTGTTTCCCCAAGAAGTATGGAACGATATCCATCTTCAGATCATTTGGTATGGACGAGAATATTCTCCTGCCAGAGCATGGGACCTCGAAAAGGACATCATCACAAAAACTATTGGACGAAAATCTGTTATCGATCAATACAACAAGAAAAAGGCATCTAAATCTAAATAAAGAAGCCTTTCGATTTAAGAATTAGACCATTAATTTTGAAAGCTCTCGAACTGGAGATCTCTGTAGGTCACTACAGTGAAAGCTTTAGAAAAATCCAAAATAGATTTAACTGTTTTTGCTGAAGGTTTCATCGTCTTTGAAGGAGTTTGAGGTGCTTCGTTTAAGTAAATTTTTGCCATATCTATAGATTTGAGATATTACAAAAACGTAATTTTTTACGAATTATTGTATACTAATTGGTCAAGACGACTTGATGCTTTTCTATAATTTTTCTCAAATTGATAAGAGCATAACGCATACGACCTAGGGCTGTATTGATACTCACATCCGTTTTGAAAGCAATTTCCTTAAAGCTCATCTCTTTAAAAATTCGCATTTCCAAAACTTCTAGCTGGTCTTGTGGAAGTTCTTTGATCAATTCATGCAAATCGGTTTCAATTTGAGATTTTATGATTTGCCGCTCAGCATTAAGATCGTCATCGGTCATAAAATCTAAGATTTCAAAATCTCCTTTCCCTTCGAACTTTGGCATCCTGTTGCTTTTCCTGAAGTGATCTATAACCAAATTATGAGCAATTCTCATTACCCAAGGAAGGAATTTACCTTCTTCATTATACTTGCCACGCTTTAAAGTTCTAATGACTTTTATGAAAGTATCTTGAAAAATATCCTCAGCTAAATCTTTATCGTAAACTTTAGAAAAAATAAAACTAAATATTTTTTGTTGATGCCTATTGATTAAAGTAGAAAGAGATTTTTCATCACCATCTATGTATTGCTTTACTAATACAGCTTCGGAAGAGATTGAAGTTCTATTCATGTCTTATACTTAAATAAACACCTATCCTGAAGTGGTGGCGTTAATTATTAAAAATAGTTTTAAGTAAAAGTGCTATATAGGCTCATAATTATCTGGCTAATATATAAATATAAGTTTACCCACTACACCCCGTTAATAAATTTAACATATTATACGCTTGTATTCAACTCCAATTTGGAGTGACATGTCTTTATATTTGCAAGATTCCGTTAGTCTATGAAACAAACAAATTTAGATAAGTTCGATCCCAAAGAGTACATTATTATTAAAGGAGCGAAACTTCACAATCTTAAAAATATTGATGTAGTTATACCCAGAAATAAGTTAGTCGTTATTACAGGACTATCTGGCTCTGGAAAATCTAGTCTCGCCTTTGACACTCTATATGCAGAAGGTCAAAGACGCTATGTAGAAAGCCTTTCTGCTTATGCCAGGCAATTTCTTGGCAGATTGGATAAGCCTAAAGTAGATTATATTAAAGGTATTGCACCCGCAATTGCTATTGAACAGAAGGTAAATTCAACAAATCCCAGATCCACAGTAGGCACCTCTACTGAAATCTATGACTATTTAAAGCTGCTCTATGCCAGAGTAGGAAAAACGCTCTCTCCCTTTTCTGGTAATGAAGTCAAAAAACATAGAGTTACCGATGTGATTGACTTTGTAAAGTCAATAGAAGAAAAACAAAAATTACTACTTCTTGCTCCTATACGTCTAGAAAAGAACAGAACTATAGAGGAGAAAATAAAAATTCTCCAGCAACAAGGCTTTAGCCGAATTAAGGTCGATGATACCGTTTTCAAAATAAATGATGCCTTAGAGCAGAAAATATCGAAAAAGAGCGAGCTTTCTATAGTTGTAGATCGGATTGTTGTTAAGCATGACGAAGATTTTTATAACCGATTAGCAGATTCAATTCAAAATGCGTTTTACGAAGGAAAAGGAGAATTGAATATTGAAGACGTTGCTTCTGGTCAACTCACCAATTTCAATAATAAATTTGAGTTGGATGGCATGCAATTCACAGAACCTAGTGTGCATCTCTTTAGTTTCAACAATCCTGTTGGAGCTTGTCCCAAGTGCGAAGGCTATGGCGATATTGTAGATATTGATGAAGCTTTAGTCATTCCAAATACTGGCCTTAGTGTTTACGAAGGCGCTATTGCTCCATGGAAAGGAGAGACTTTAGGCTGGTATAAAAAGGAGTTGATAACAAATGCTCACAAATTCGATTTTCCAGTTCACACGCCTTATTTTGAATTGACCGATGAAGAAAAAAATATCATCTGGAACGGAAACCAATACATAACAGGTGTCAACGATTTTTTTGAAGTGGTAAAATCTAAAGCCTATAAAATTCAGAATAGGGTTTTATTATCCAGATACCGAGGACGAACCAAATGTCCAGAATGTAAAGGAAGACGGCTTAAAAAGGAAACCACTTACGTCAAAATTAACGACGTTAATATCACAGACCTGGTCGATTTACCTATTGATAAAGTCAGTGAGTTTTTTAAAAATATAAAGCTTAATGAACACGATACAAATGTTGCCAAGCGCTTGTTGAGAGAAATCGACAATAGGCTTAAATTTTTAATGGATGTAGGTTTAACCTACTTATCGCTTAACCGAAAGTCCAACTCCCTTTCTGGTGGGGAATCTCAACGTATTAACTTGGCTACCTCTTTAGGAAGTAGTCTGGTGGGTTCTATGTATATTCTAGACGAACCTTCCATTGGTCTACATTCTAAAGACAATGAACGCTTAATTGAAGTTTTAAAAAACTTAAGAGATCTGGGCAATACAGTTATTGTAGTAGAGCATGATGAAGATATCATGAAAGCTGCAGATTATATTATAGACATTGGCCCAGAAGCAGGAACTCATGGAGGAGATCTCGTCGGTAAGGGAAGTTATAAAGAGATTCTAAAAGGATCCTCCCTAACGTCTTCTTACCTCAATGGAAAAAAAGAAATTGAAATTCCTAAAACTAGGCGTAAGACAAAAGCTTTTGTAGAACTAAAAGGGGCAAGAGAAAACAATTTAAAAAATATCAATGTTAAGGTTCCTTTAGATAGTTTTGTAGCTATTACAGGAGTTTCTGGAAGTGGTAAAAGTACACTTGTTAAAAGTATCCTATACCCAGCCATGATTAAGCATAATGGAGGCTACGGAACCAAAGCTGGACAGTTTGATGGTATTGAAGGAAACTTTAAGCACATCAAACATATCGAATATGTAGATCAAAATCCGATAGGGAGATCCTCTAGGTCCAACCCTGTGACCTACATCAAAGCTTATGATGATATTCGGAATTTATTTGCTAAGCAAAAACTTTCTAAAATCAGGAATTTCAAACCAAAACATTTCAGTTTTAATGTAGAGGGAGGTCGTTGTGACACTTGCGAAGGTGAAGGTGAAGTGACTATCGAAATGCAATTTATGGCAGATGTTCACTTAGAATGTGAAGCTTGTTACGGAAAACGCTTTAAACAGCAAGTTTTGGATGTAGAATTTGAAGGTAAGAATATAGATGATGTCTTATCCATGACGATTGATGATGCTATGGAGTTTTTCTCGTCTCACAATGAAACCAAAATTTCCAATAAGCTAGAAGCTCTGCAAGATGTAGGTTTGGGCTATGTCGCTTTAGGACAAAGTTCGTCTACTTTATCTGGTGGTGAAGCTCAGCGTATTAAATTAGCTTCATTTCTTACTAAAGGTAAAAATGCAGATAAGACCCTATTCATTTTTGATGAACCCACTACAGGGCTTCATTTTCATGATATCAATAAATTACTAAAATCTTTTGAAGCACTTATAGAAAATGGCCATAGTGTTGTGGTTATTGAACATAACATCGACTTAATAAAATGTGCAGACCATGTGATCGATCTTGGCCCTGAAGGAGGCATAAACGGAGGTAAATTGATGGCGGAAGGAACTCCAGAACAAGTTGCCCAAGTGAAGGCCTCGTTTACTGGTCAATATTTAAAGCTGAAAATGAAAGTGTAAAAAAGTGATTCTATCAAGCTAAATGCTTAACGTCACCTTACCGAGATATTATGTTTTGAAAAAAAGTTGGCTTATTTTATGTAACTAATTAACTTAAGTTTCGCGCCCTATATATAGAGGGTTTTACGGATAGAAAATAGCATAAAAACCAAGAGGAATCGATGGTTTTAATGTATTTCAAATGTGCAAACAAGAAAATACTAATATGCTACAAAACAAAAATATTGCTAAAACCCAGGAAGTAAAAACCTTTTTTAAAGATACTTGGAGTCAACCAGAATTTCTCATCCAACACCTTGAGCTTATAAGTTTTTCCAAGACCTAAAAACTTTTCAAGTCCGTGAAACTAGCCTGTGTCCACTTTCAGGAGCTGATAAAGTTGATTCTGACCCTCCCTTTTATGGATATGAAAAATATAAAATCTGCTTTTTACAACAAGTCAGCAGTTGAAACAAAAGCACAAAAAGGCACCTATTACAGGCCGATGGCCAATCAGAAAATGGATTGGCGTAACCTTCTTTTCTGTTCGTAAAACGTTTCTTGTCATTCGACCGTGATTTTATACCAATTTGCCTTTTATTTTGTTTGGCTCAACTTTAGTTTAGCGTTTATATTCACAACAAAAGTTGCTTATTGACCCCTGATAAATATAATTTTTCATGAAGTACTCATTCAAAGTCAATTTAATTAAGGGATTCAAGTATAATATCTGTTTTAAACTAGAGCCTTTTGTTTCAATGACTTGTTTAGAAAATAATATAAAGCACCTGAAACAATCAATGATTGTACAGCAGGAATACCTATAGGGTATTGATATTGCGTCAAGTAACCTACTAGAATACCCACGATGACACTAATTGTTGCCAGCCAATTCCATGATTGTTTCGTTGTAAATAGAGTTTTGTTTACTAAAAAGTAGTGACACATAATCACCCCTACAATTACAGGGACAATAAGGGCTAAAGTATAAAGAAAATTGACAAACTGATCCATAATACCAATCACCGCAAGTAAAATTCCAATAACTGCAAATAGCATAGTCATTATTTTTCTGCTTTTGTTATCATTTAAATTAAACATGTTACAAAGTACTAAACCTCCTGTATAATTACTTACCAGTTGGCTCGTCCAAGTCGCCACCCATAAAACTACAAAGCCCCATGCTGGAAAACCAAGTCCTTGCATAACTTGAACAATATCAGCATTTCCAGTTCCCATGGACATAATACCTCCAACTATAAATAATGGAAAACCAACTATAATAATACCTAATGGAATTAAAATATTGTCTCTCCATTTAGGTTTTGCATATCGAGTATAGTCTGGAGCAATTAACCATTGAGCCACATTAACACCTATAATCAAATTAATAGCCTCAAAAAAAGACATAGTACCTTCTGGATTCCATGAAGAAATTTTTTCCCAACCCAGATTATCAAAAGACAAATAAAGCGCAGCAATAACTAAAATTAATCCAGCTGGTATAGCAATATAATCTACCCATTTTATAGAAGCATAGCCTAGAATTGAAGGTATTGCAAAAAGAAAACCAACTATAATAGTACAAAGGATATATAAAAAAAAGTTCTCTTCCTTATTGATGTCTAACAAAGCAACTAAAGCATCGGCTGCCACAGTGGTTTGGATAGCCCACCAGCCTAGAGTTAAGGCTAAAATAACAATACCCACTATGATTCGCGATTGCTGTTTTCCAAAACTTAAAGCTGCCAATGTTGTTGATGTTAATCCCGTTTTTGCACCAATATATCCTTGAATAGCGTTGCCTATCCATTGAAAAAAGACTAGACCTACCATTAAAATTCCTATAATTTCTAGTAGGCTAAAATTTGCAATTAAAATCCCCCCTATTAATAATACGGGAATGCAGAACTCAAGTCCACCAAAAATAATGGCTGGCACATACCAAGGTTGTCTCTCGTTTAATGGCACTGAATCACTAGCGTGACCTTTGATTTCTTGTGCGCTATTTGAAGTATCTTCCATTGTTTTAAAATTTAGATTTTAAATTCTATTTTCTAGTTAATGAACACTTACCCTTTTTGTAAATAAGAACATTTGTGACTATGATTCTTTAAATAAAAAGAATAGTATTTTGCTGTTTACTAAAGTTTCTGTTTTTCGAATTTCTTCTTTGCCGAGATATATCAAATCCCCTGAATTCATGATCACTTGATCTCCTGCTTGAGTTGAAACTTTTAATTTCCCAGAAATTAAATATGCTATCTCATGGAAATCCAATGCTTTAAAGGACAAAACTTGTCCTTTACTTAAAACTACAGAGCCACATTCAATACTTACTCCTTGTTCTTGTTTTTCAAATACTTTTTTTAGATATTCCTCTTCAGGAAAACTAAGTTTTTTAATTTCCATATCAACTTAAATTACGCTTTTATTTGAGTAGGATAATGCATTAAAGCTTGAGATTTTGTAATAAATCCATTTTTTATATCCCTTTTAATTTTGTCAGCCGATCGATTTTTAGGATTTCCATACCCTCCACCTGTCGCTGTTACTAATTTTACCCTATCACCTTTATTTAATTTTACATTTGTGACTACATTAAATTTTTCTTCAGTACCATCAGCACGAATTACAGTAAAGTAATTATAGCTTCCTTCTTTTCCATCAAAAAGACCCCAAGTAGGAATTGAATATCCTAAAAATGCACCCGTTAAGTATGCCTCGTCTGATAAGATTTGAAACGTTAAGTATTGTCCATTTCCTCCTTGAAATTCTCCATAACCGCCACCTTCATTGTGAAAAGCATATTCTTCTACTATCACTCCATATTTTCTCTCTCTGGTTTCCGCAGGGATGTTATAAGACTCTCCGTGTGCGTATGAAAATTGACCACGATTTCCATCGTGAGTGGCGCAACCTCCCCAACCTCCAGATAGTGGTTCTGCTTGAACGTAAAACTCATTGGTAACAGGGTGAAGTCCAGAAATATATGTCACACAAACAGATCTAAAATGACCAGCTGGCAACTTGTCCGGAACTACAAGTCCTAAAGTTTTAAGCAATAAATCTATAGCTGCTAAAAACACCTCATAATAAACAGAAATTGGAGCTGGTGAGCTTGCACTTACAACCGTATTGTCAGGACAGATTAACTTAACATGCTTAAATGATCCATTATTAGCGGGTAATGTAGGTGTAGTAATAGACTTAAATGCAGCTCTTACCGCTGTTTCTAAACCTGTTCTAGATAAATTTAATGGCCCTTTGAGTTGTTCGTGAGATCCTGTAAAATCACAAATCATGCCTTCATTTGAAATTGTTATTTTCAATTTTATTGGAAAAGGACCATTACCAAAACCATCATTTTCTATCCAACCCGTATTTTCATAAACCCCGTTTGGAATTTTTTGCAACTCTTTTAAACTAATACGCTCACCATATTCCATAAACTCTACGGCAGCTTGCTTATAAGCATCCAATCCATACTTATCTATAAGCTTGTTAATGCGTTCAGCACCAACTTCATTAGCCGCAATACCAGAAAACAAATCTCCTAAAGTACTCTTAGGTAACCTTACGTTGGCTTCTAGCATTTTGACAACTGCTTCATTTAGCTTTCCTTCCTCCTTAATTTTAATAAATGGAAAATGTAATCCCTCTTGATATATTTCTGTTGATTCAGTAGAAACAGAGCCTGGATTAGTTCCACCTATGTCTGTCCAATGTGATTTATTGACTGTAAATGCGACATGCTCTCCTTTATAAAAAACTGGTGTGATAATGGCTATGTCAGACAGATGAGTTCCACCACCAACATATGGCGTATTAGCTATAACCACATCCCCTTCTTTTAAGGGATTGTCCTTACCAAAATGCTCTAAGGTCTCTTCAACTACAAGACTCATTGCAGCTAAAAATGTGATTACTCCGTTGCCTTGCGCTAGTAGTCTGCCCTCATCATCTGTTATACCAACGGCATAATCTAAAGCTTCATAGATGATTGGACTCATACTAGTTCTCTGAATAGTTTCGAACATAGCTTCTCCAATAGAAATCAAAGAGTCTTGTATAATATCTGACGTAAATTTATTTAAACTCATAATTATTTTATTTTGCTAATAATAATGTTTGCATATTCATCGATTCTAAATTGATACTTAGGGGGTACAACTGTGGACGTAGAGTCTTCTACTATAACAGCAGGACCTTCAAGGCTAACGCCAGGATCTAATTTTTCTCTATCATAAAATTTGCTTTTATGTATACCCGAAACATCAAAATCTACCTCTTCTATTGCAATTAAAGCATCTTCTTCAGAATTTCCTTTGGCCTGAACTTTTCCAATAACTGGCTTATTTACAATAACTTCTGCAACAATATGATAATTCACAATCTCAATTTTGGTACCCTCCAAACTAAATGCGTAGCGCTTTTTGTGAAGTGAATGGAAGTGTTCCTCAATGAGGTCCATATTTAGATTATTTAAATCGGATAATCCTAGTTTCACCGAATGTTCTTGTCCACTGTACCGAAGATCTAAGTAATATTCAAATTTAATATCCTCCCTTTTATAGGTATCTTTTTCATAAGCCGCTATGGCTTCATTTTTCATTTCCTTAAATACCTCTTTAAGAGTAGAAAAATTATCTTTACTTAGAATCATCACATCTGTTCGGATGTAATCTCTTCTTAAATCTGACATAAGCATCCCAAATGCTGAAAATACACCAGCGTTTAAAGGAACAATAACCTCAGGCATCTGAAGTTCTTCAGCTAAATTTGCACCATGCATGGGACCTCCACCACCAATAACTACTAGAGAGAAGTCCCTTGGGTCGTAACCTTTATTAACAGATACACTTTTTAGAGCATTTACCATATTGGAATTAGCCACTCGAATAACACCACGGGCAACTTCTTGCATTGTCATATTCAATTGTTCACAAAGTGGTTTAGCCGCTTTTTCAATGCTTTGAAAATCTGGTTTTAATTCGCCACCTAAAAAGTAATCCTTATGAATTCTGTTACAAACTACATTAGCATCGGTGGTAGTGAAATTTGTACCTCCTTTACCATAAGATGATGGACCAGGGTTGGCAGCAGCACTTTTAGGACCAACTCGCATTTTACCACCTTCATCTAGCCAGGCTATACTTCCTCCACCATTTCCTATTTCTACAATATCTATTACTGGTGTAAGGATTGGAAATCCAGCTTTAGTTTTTGTTTTTTCAATGTTATAAGTGGTTACAATTTTAGGAATTCCATTTTCAATCAAAGAACATTTTGCCGTTGTTCCTCCAATATCTAGAATCAGTAAGTTTTCTTTACCAATGGTTTTACCTAAAACAACTCCTCCAAGCATACCGCTTGCTGGACCAGATTCTATTAAAGTGATGGGATTTGCTTTTACATCATCGACTGTAGTGATACCCCCATTGGACTGCATGATGTACAAATTATTTTTGTACCCTAAATTTTGCAAAAGGTGAGATAAGTTATTTAAGTATTTAGTGGCTATCGGTTTTACATAAGCAGAAAGTACGGCGGTACTTGTACGCTCGTATTCTCTCCACTCTCTAGTCACTTCATGTGAAGAAATAACTTCAAATTGTGGATACTTAGATCGAATATAGCTAGCTAATTTTTTCTCGTGAATAGGATTTTTATATGCGTGCAAAAAACAGATTGCAATGGCTTCTACACCTTCTTTTATAAAATCTTTAATAGTTGCGTCTACTGTTGTTTCATCTAGAGGCGTAATGACCTCACCCAAATAATTGATGCGTTCTTTGACTTCTTGCCTTAAGTACCGCTCTACAAAAGGTACTTCTTTTTTGAAGTTAAAATTGTATAAATCTGGTCTTGTACCTCTGGTTATTTCTAAAACGTCTCTAAATCCTTCTGTTGTAATCAATCCTGTTTTAGAACCTTTTCTTTCTGTTATAGCGTTTATTACAACGGTTGTACCGTGAGCAAAAAAATCAATCTTATTTAAATCTAAATCAATTTTCTCAATCGTGTTTAAAATTCCCTTTTCGAATTCTCCCGGTGTTGTGCTGGATTTCGATACTTCAACTTTTCTAACCTCTTTTGTTTCTCTATCGTAATCAAAAAAAACAAGATCAGTAAATGTTCCTCCAATATCTGTTGCTACTCTCATATCTTTTATTTTTTATTTTTTACCCTAACCAAAATTTTTCCTACTTGCTGATTAGAAAGCATATATTCATAGGCTTTTTTATAATCTTTGAAATCAAAAACTTTGCTCACTATAGGTTTAATTGCTCCTGTTTTAATTCTTTCTAATATATACGCTTTACATTCATTCAGTTTATTGATATCTTCTACATGATTGAATTGAGAATAAGCGTCCATAATTGCTTTTTTCCGAATTAAAGGAACCAAAGGATATGGTGTTGGATTCGGATCTAATAATCCGTAAATAATGACCACCGCTCCCATTGATAATGAATCCAAATATTCGTTACAAAAGTTTCCTGCCACAGGATCATATACAAAGCTGACGCCTTTTCCTTCCGTTATTTCTGATAACCTTTCCGCTACAGAATCCTCATTTGTTATGATAAGATTGTGGACACCTAATTTTTTAAGCTCCTCTTTTTTAGCACTTGACCTCGTAGAGCCTATGGCAGTGGCTCCAGCATCTCTTGCCAATTCAAAACAACCATACCCAGCAGAACTAGAAACAGCAGGAATAAAAATAAAATCGCCTTTTTTTACATTACCTACGTGAAATAAAGCAAAATAGGCTGTAGAATATTGCATCCAAATAGAGCAAGCTTCTTCTACCGATAAATTTTCTGGAGCTTTGGTTAAATAATCTTGTGGCACAACAGCATATTCGCCTTGTACACCATATTTGGAGGTATTAAAAGGTATAGAAGTAACTGTATCTCCAACTTTAAAATCGGTAACATTATCACCAATCTTAACAACTTTACCCGTTGCTTCTGAACCAATACGTGAGGGAAACTCAGGCAATGTTGTATGGAAACCCTGATAATGAAGCACATCGGCTCTGTTCAGCGCAAATACATCAACTTTAAATAACACTTCGTCATTTATTGGGTCTTCCATGGTAATGTTTTCTATGTTTAAAACATCTAGTTCTCCTGTTTGATCGAACTGTATTACGTTACAATTGATTTTCATAGTTTTTAGATTTTTGATTTTAGAAATCAATCAACCACCCTTCCTATTTAATTATTGATAGGAAAAAAAATTAATTATTAAATTTTTATAATTACTTTTCTAAATTTAGAAAGCATAGGATAAGTCAACTCCAAACGTTGTTGGTGTATAAGGGAATCTTATATTGTTGAAACCGAATTCTGCAGTGGGAAAAAATTCAGGATTATAAGCGGTATCAAAAATGTTGTTGGCCCATAGGCTTACTCCTATTTTTTTGAATTTTAAGTTGACTCTAGCATTCAATAAAGTGTAAGGATCTTGCTTATATTCCTCTAGAGGATCCCAAAATTGTGTTCCTCTGTGATCGGCATTGATATAGATTCCAATTTTTGAAGTTTCTCCTAAATCAAAATTACCATTGGCACCTATTTGAATAGTGTTTTCTACAGTAAATGGTGAAGCATTACCGCTAACATCTACTTCTTCAAAGGTTTCATAATCAAAAGCAGCTGCATTGGTAAGACGATTATATGTACCTTCTAGTATTTTACCATCATTGATTCCAATACTTGCAAAAAAGTCGATATTATTGGTAGCCTTAAATTTGATTTCCGACTCAAAGCCCTTAATTTCAGTTTTATCAAAATTGTAGATACCAAGAATGGATGGATTAAGAGGTATAAATGTATATTGTTGTTGGTTCTCAAACTCAATATAATATAAAGCGTTATTGAAAATAATTCTGTTGTTTAAGAAACTTGATTTTATACCTAACTCGTAGTTATTGGTAAATTCAGGCTCATAGGATTTACCGAACTTTACTGTTTCTTCTGAATTAAAACCTCCACTCCTATAGCCTCGTCCATAATTGGCGTAAGCAAGTATATCGTCTGTAAAGTCGTAAGCTATAGAAAATTTAGGCTGCCATACAGTAATGTCATTCTCGAGAGTTGAATTAGAAATACGAGATTCATTTTTTAATCTATCAAAGTCGACACGAACCCCAGCAGATAGTGTCAATCTTGATGATAATCTGTAATCTAAGAAACCAAAACCTGCAAGAGTCTCTATTGTATTATCATCGTCGTTTCCTACCAATGGATCTGTGCTATAATTTGCATTTTCTGCAGAAGCATCTACAAAGCCTCCTTCGTAATATGTTCTATTTAAGAACGTGTTTGTATTAAGGTAACGCTTGCTGTTTTGGTATAAGGTTCCAAATGTATAGTCAAAATTTGAATCTTCATCAGTGTTGGAAGTTACACGTATTTCTTGACTAAATGTGTCAGAATCTGAAGTCTGAGAGACTTTGCTAAATGCATATTGAGAATAATCATTTTCACCTATGTAATATCTTTTCGTAGCATTAAAGGAAGTCACCGATTGGATATTCATATTCTGAAGTTTACCTTCAACTTTCAAACTACTTAGAGAGTTAGATAGGTCTGAATCTCCCAAAACATCCCCAAAGACATCATTGGAGTAATCATCATCTTGAAGCGGTGGAATACTAGTATCAAAAATATCTGTCTTAGTGATATAATAGTTACCTCCTGCTTGTATCCCAAAATTATCTTGAACAAAAGTTGCTGACCATCTTGGACTAAACTTATATTTTAATTTAGCTCTAATATTGTATTCATCTGAAAAATCAACTTTTTGATTTAAAAATGTGTTATCGATTAGCCCATCAAATGTAGAATACTGACCTGTCACACTGTAGTAAAATTTGTTATCTACAAATGCACCAGACGAAGAAAGACCACCTCTCAACAAACCACCATTACCAGCAGAAAGTGTAGCTTTAGTTTTATTTTCGTTAGTAGGATCTTTTGTGATGATGTTTATAGCACCCGCAATAGCATTCTTACCATAAAGTGTGCCTTGTGGTCCTTTTATAAATTCCATCAATTCGATATCATACAACGACATATTCATGGCACTAGCATCTGGTAATGTCATACCATCTATCACAACAGCCACAGGAGACTCTGCATTTCTAATTTGTGAAATACCACGAACTGTGAGGAAATTCACCCCTGGTTGTTGTGCTTGAGTAAAAGTCACGTTTGAAATTTGAGAGGTAAAATCTTGAATATTTTGAATACCACTCGCTTCGATTTCTGCTGAACCTAGAGCAACCGTTGTCTCTGGCAAATCTTGAATGGCTTGCGTTCTTAAACGAGCTTTTGTGGACACAGAAGCAAATCCTTGAACAGTGACTGCATCTAACTGATTATCCTTAGGCTCTAATTTTACGGTTAAATTACTCCCTGTAATTGGCACAGACTTGGTTTTATATCCTAAAAAGGATACTTCAAGTTCTCTACTCTCCTGTCTAACAGCTATTATAAATTCTCCATTTAAATCTGAAAGCACTCCGTTTGTGGGATTATTTTTTTCTACAATTGTAGCTCCTGGAAGTGAATTACCTAACTCATCTAAGATAACACCTCCTATATCTTTCTTATCTTGTGCAAATAGTGAAAAAGAAATAATACAAAAAATAAATAATAATTGACTTTTCATCGTAATTAATTTTGAGGTTACATAAACAAATTTGCACGCTTTTATTAGTTAATTATTAAATTCCTGTTAATTTTACATTATTAAGTTTTTACAGGAATTTAAATGGAATAATGTATATTTGAATGAATACTTAATTTTTGAGCTATGAATGTTAGAGGTATTAGAGTATCAAATGATTTTATGTTAAGCCTACACGAGGAGCTTTTAGTTATTTTTTCCAAGCATTATTCCATTTCAACAAAAACATTAACAGTATTCCAACTCTATGGTTTTGGAAGTTATAGTGAAGAAAGTCCAAGCTTAAAAAACTTAATGGCGGAAAAGACAGGTCAATTGATTAATGGTAAATATCTTTATAATAAAATTAGAGAAATTGAAAAAGGGAATAGTCAACATTTAAAACTTAGAAGAGATTATTTATCTTTATTGATACTTGCAGCAGGCTATGATAATTATAGTAAATATTTGAACAACTCTCCTTATATAAGTACCGAAACAAGAAAAGAAGAAGTAGGAAATTTCACTGAGACAACTTATAGTTCGGATACACAATACTATATAGGCTATTATGTAGAAGACAAGAAGTACTTCATCAAATCAAAATTTACTATTAATAAAATGAAAACTGCTTCGTGGGAAATTCTGTATTGGGAAAAAAATAACGAACCAACATTTTACACCTATTTCGGCAAATGTGTTCCTAATGCTGAAAGTGCTTTATCCTTTTACTTCAGCAAAGAAAACTCAAGCTTAGATAAAGAGTGCTTTATCAATATATTTTTTGGAAATAAAATGCAGACAAAACCTATTTTGTTAGGAGCATACTGTGGTTTTGGTAGAAACAACAACCCTGTAGTTGGGAAAATAATTTTTGAACAGGTTGATGATGAAGAAACACAAAATAATAAAGTAAGAAATAAAGAAACAAATCCTATTTTTCATCATTATCTATACTCTGAAAGGATTGAAGTAGAAAGTATGTTGCCTCATAAAGATTCTGACCTTACACTGTCGTCAAATAAATTTGAAATTCTAAATTTTTTAATTGGTAATTACTTAGGATTTTACCTAGATAAAAATAATTATCTCATTCCTATAAGTTATAAAATAGAAAATAAAATTGGTGAACTTCACTTAAGAGTGGGTAATACATATTATAAAGGGATAGGAAGAATAAGCAGTACAGACAATTATCTAATTTCAGATTTTAATGAAAAAAATAAAACATTTTCACAGTTTTCATTGCAGATTCAGCCTTTAGAACGTGCTTTATTTTTAGGCCATATGCTTGTTTATACAGGAGCTAATGTTCTTAACGGCAGAATTCTTTTATGGAGGGAAAACGATAACCTTAAAAAGTTTATGGAGCTTAATAATGACTTTTATATAGATAAGAACGATTTAGATATAAACATAAAAAATAAGATATCAGAATATCTTGAAATAAATAAGTCAATTACAACAGATAATAAAGAAGATTTTTAGTCATTCATATTTTCTATGAAACCCAATATTCATTCCTTTGCTAACTGCAGAGGTAGTTAAATTGGGGGTGAAATATTATTTTTTTATTTACTCAATTAATTGTACAACCCTGTTTAAGAAAGTGATCTAACGTACTTAATACTTTATGTCACTTTTATAATGTTATGTTTTGAATAAGAATAAAATTCCGGAAAACTCCTTAGCATTAAATAGGCTAAGGAGTTTTCTTTTTAAAGATTTGTTGGTAAAATTTGGACAAATCTGTAGATAGCTTTCCCTTTAAACTTATAATAAGGTATAAGCTGGTAATCGCAATAGATTTAAGGATAATATTGACTAAAGCGTGACCTGTTGTAAAATCCCAGAAGTAGAAGCTAAGGCTCAAAAGCCCTATGATTATTGAAATATAAAGACTCTTCCTGTTGAATGGGTGAATTCCAAAAGTGATTTTCACAAAAATCAATTTGAAAATGTTGTACAACAGAAAGGAAGTGAAGGTTGCATAAGCTGCTCCGTAAATTCCAAATTCGGGGATAAGCCAGATGTTTAAGAGAAAAGCGATTCCAACAATGACAAGGCCGACTACCAAAATAGTTTTATAATATTTTGAATTAAAAATAATGCTATTGTTATTCCCTAAAACATTATCTGATAGCTTTACAAGACTAATCAAAAAAACAATGCTCACTCCTATCCTGTAGGGCTCAGGAATGATCTGATAAAGCTGATGCACATTGGTAACGATAAGAGTAAAAACTAATCCACTAATTAAGAAAAGAGTATTGGAACTTCTTATATAAAGATCTTTCAAGAGAAGAAAATCTTGAGAATTTAGATATTTAGCAGTAATTGGATTGGTAATTTGATGCATTGCTTTAGAGGGCACTGCAATTACAGTAGCGATGTATATAGCAATTCCATAAATAGAAACATTTTCTATAGGCATAAAGTATTCTATCATAACTTTATCCAGATCGAAAAGCGTAACGGCTACTGTTCCTGCAATAAAAATAAGCAGGGAATAGCTTATGATATCCTTCAGTTCTCTAGGGAGTTGAAAGCTAAACCGCGGAGTATATAATCTAAGCGCATAGACCATCATGACCAGTGTTCTCAAGAAAAAAACAAGTATGAGTAGATAAATAAATAATGAAACGTCAATAAATTCAAAATAAAGACATACCAGTAGTATAGTGATAGCTATTCTATGAAACAATTCTCGCATCAAAGTTCCAAAAACACTTTTGTAATAGACTTTTGCCCACGCAAAAAAAACTTCAAAATAAGCGGTAGTCGTAGCAATTACAAAAATACCCCACACATAAGGTTGGACTAAATCATTTTCACCTTCAAAATAATTCAATAAGCTATCATAAACTAAGAATCCTACCAAAGCCAATAAAATTCCTAAACCCAAAGGCAGTAAAAGAGCAAAGTTAAAAAGTTTATCAACGTCTGCCTTTAAGCTATATCTGCTAAAGTATTTAACGATTGTATTGTGAACCCCAAGAGCCATAAACGGCCAAAATAAATTACCTGCTGATAATAAAAAAGCAACTAAACCGTAATACTCAGCGGTTAAAAACTTCGGGTAGAGAATCAAAACATTAAGCGCTCCAATCCCAAAGCCCAAATAGGTTGAAATAAGGTTTCTGAAGGATTGTTTGGCGACTATTCCCATAGGAGATCATTTGATAAGTTTCACCAGCTTTTGAGTTAAATTCTTACGGTGATATTGATCGATATTCTTAGTATTGGATTTCAATTTACCATTTAAAAAAGCCTTAAAAGCCTCTTTTACGTAGCTTTTTAAACTTGCTTTTTCATCGTAGTTAAAACATTTGCCTGAATGGGTTTCAGAAATAATTTGGTTAACATCCCAACCTTCAGGACCAATGGCTAAAATAGGGCGCCTAGAGGCTAAATACTCGAAAATCTTGCCTGGGATAATACTCTTATTTTCTGGTTTATTAATTTCAATAAGCAAGAGCATTTGAGAACTCCTTTGGCTCTCAATTGCGTCTTTATGGTCCAAATAACCAATGATACTCACAAACTTTTTTAAACCAGATTGAAAGGCAGATTCTAAAACGCTATCGCTGACTTTACCAATTAATTTTAGTTCGAAAAAGTCTTTAAAGACCGGATCCTCTTCTATCAATTCTGCGAAAACCTCCCACAAAACCTTTGGATTTCTATCATTAAGCAGAGAGCCTACATGAGACACTGAAAAATTTTCACTGAGATCAACTTCCACAGAAATATCTTCAAACCCGTTAGTAATCACTTCTACAGGAGTTTTAGTTTTAGTTTCAAACTCGTGTTGAGTTTGAAAACTAGTCACCACAAGTTGATCTGCGGAGTCTAAGACTTCCTTTTCTAAGGCTTTATGTTTAGCTTGAGAAGAGGACGTAAGTTTTAAAGCAGAATGGTAACCTATGGTTGTCCAAGGATCTCTAAAGTCTGCAATCCATTGCAAATGAGGATTGGCCTGCTTTAAAGCTTTCCCAATAAGGTGTAGGCTATGTGGAGGACCCGTTGTGATGATGGTGTCTATCTGGTGTTTTGAAAGATACTCTTTCAAATAGGCAACAGAGGGTTTCACCCAAAACTTTCTGGCATCGGGGATAAAAAAATTACCTCTGATGTAAAGCATTAATTGTTCTGACCAGGATTGTCTAGTTTTTGATTTAATAATCCCGCTACTAATCGTTTTAGTTTCATCTTTCGATAAAAGATTAGCCATTGCATAGGGTTCAAAAATAGGTTTTTCAAGAACCTCAACTTCTGGACTCACTTCCAAAGAAGAATCAAGAATAGGATAACTCGGATTTTTGGGCTTATAAATAATAGGCTGAATACCAAATTCAGGCAAATACTTGGAGAATTTAAGCCAACGCTGTACTCCTGGACCTCCTGCTGGCGGCCAATAATAGGTAACAATCAATACTTTTTTCATTGCTGAATTTGCTTGTACTTAAGTCTATAAATGATTCCTCCTACCATTACTAACACTAAAATTATAAAGCTGGCTAAAGATACCCTACCGCCAAACTTGACTACATCTGGTTGAAAGCTAAAGGTTATTTGATGCTTTCCAGCAGGCAATTCTAAAGCCCTCAAGACATAATTGGCTCTAAAGTGTGTCACTTCTTCTCCATCGATAGACACCTTCCATCCTTGTGGATAATAAATTTCTGAAAACAAAGCTAAACGCTCCCCCTCAATAGTATAAGAATAAGTTAATTCATTTTCTGAATAGGATTCCAGTTGAATTTTATCCGACGATTGTACATCGTAAGTTTTGGCCGACTTAGAAAATTGATTGGACTCTACTATTGCTGTACTACGTGGGTTGATTGTATCTAAAGCCAAGATCGCTTGGTTGGCATTTTCAACAGGAATTAATTGGTCAACAAACCAAGCATTCCCTAAATGGTCTGGGTTAGGTTGAGCCTTTGGCTGACCTTCATCATCAAAAATAAAGTACTTCACATTCAACATATTCAAGATACTTTGCTTGCCTTGATAAATGTAAAAGTCAAACAACTCCTGCGTTCGTCCGGGCTTAGCCGCGTGGTAACCGCCAATAGACTTATGAAAATAAGAAGCCCTTGCAGAGTTTAAAGGATTCGAAGTTAGATCGTAAACTCTATAATGAGAGTCGTCGGTAAGAATATCCCGATCTGCTTGGGTAGGCTGGAAAGGTCTTTCCATCACAGAAGCTGGTACAAAATCATTTTCGTTGACATATCTAGAATTCACTCCGATTAAATCCACTAGAATAAAAATCCCAACAAGTCCCAGAAGCATTGGTTGCTTCAGGTTCTTCTTTAGGTATAAATAGAGTGCTGAAGCTAATAGCAAAACAAACACCAGAGATCTTATAGTGTCTGCTGTAAACATTGCTTTTCTATCTTCCTTAAGAGCTCTAACAAATTTAGCTCCATATTGTTCCAAAAACATAGAATCACTGGTACCACTGAAATCAAATAGCATTGACTTGAGTAATAAAAACAGTAAACTCAATCCACCAAGGGTAAGTGTGGTTTTCTTTAGTGCATTCCACTTCAACTCATAAGACACTTTAGAACTTAAGAATTTGGAAAGTCCTAAAATTCCTAATACTGGTACGCAAAACTCTATGATAACTTGTATAGAAGATACCGCTCTAAATTTGTCATAAAAAGGAACAACATCTACAAAGAATTTTGTCAATAAAGAAAAGTTATCTCCCCAAGATAAAAGCAAAGCAAGAATAGACCCTGCCACAATCCACCATTTAGTTTTGCCCTTTATAAGAAAGAGCGCTAAAACAAAGAGGAATAGTATAGATGCTCCAATATAGGCTGGTGCCCCAATAAACGTTTGATCTCCCCAATAAGTTGGTAAGTTCTGACTAAACTCTAAAGCCTGCACTGGAGACGCTCCTAGTTGTATGATTTCCTTATAAACTTCAGAATCCTTTCCTAAAGACTCGCTACTAGACCCTCCCATAAATCTGGGAATAAACAAATTGAAGGTTTCCATAACACCATAACTATATTGGGTGATGTAGTCGTAATCTAAACCAGATTTAACTTTTTCAGTTCCGTTGGGTTCAATTGTAAGACCTGTATCACCACGAGTGCTAAAGTCAGCGTACTCTTGGGTCGCCAATAAATTGGTCATATTGAGCAAAACAGCTAATATAATAGCTGGGATAAAACTTATGGCAGCCTTGAAATAAGATTTCAATTGTTTATTTTTATATGCGTTTACAGCATACACAATCACCATGACAAAACACAGCAACATAAGATAATAGGTCATCTGGAAGTGATTGGTCATCAATTCAAAAGCCAAGCCTACGCAGAAAAGAAGGTTTCCCCAAAATAACTTTTGCCTAAAAACGAGAATCATCCCACTGATAACAATGGGGAAATAAGCAATAGCATGGGCTTTGGCATTATGGCCAACTCCTAGAATAATGATAAGGTATGTGGAAAACCCAAAGGCAAGCGCTCCTAAAAAGGCCAATTTATAATTCACCTTGAAACACAACAACAAAATATACATACCTATAAAATATAGGAATAAATAATCTGCAGGTCTTGGTAAAAACCTAAGTTGACGATCGATCTCTTTTATAAAATTATAGGGATAGTTTGCCCCTAATTGGTAGGTAGGCATTCCGCCAAAAGCTGAATTAGTCCAGTATGGTTCTTCTCCTTGGCTTGCTCTAAAGTCGTTTTGAGACTTTGCCATCCCAGTATATTGCACAATATCACTTTGGTATATCGTTTTTCCCTTGAGAACAGGATAGAAAAAAGCTAAAGCAGCTACTATAAATAAGATAATCACCAGAAGGTGCTTCCAAGAGTTCTTAAACAAAGACTTCATAAATAGTTTTAATTTGAAAAAACCTGAAAGTTAGTCAATTTCTTCATAATCTACGTACTCACCTACTTTGCTTTCTTTGGGTTTAGATTTAAAAGTTTTGGAAGATTTGGGCTCTTTATCCTGAGTTTGAGACTGTGCAGAATTGAATTTTTCTTGCATGTTTTTTTGGACTTTTTTGAAAACGTATTTCAGCAAAATCGGGCCCAGATACCTCGCCATCAATTTAAGGCCAAAAAAGACCAGAAGGATAATAAGTAAAGTCTTTAAAAATACCATAGTAAACGATTAATTTACAAAAATACCAATATCTAGGTGTAATCAGGGAAGTAAAGTTCAAAAAATCAGATTTTAACTTATATTTGGATTACAAACTTTATTTATGAAACTGAAGCTAATTTGCCTTTTAACTTTTATCACCTTAACTCTAAACGCTCAATATACCGATGTGATTAATTCCAACAGACCTGGAGAATCCTTTGGAGCTTATTCTGTAGGCACCAATGTTTTACAATTCGAAACGGGATTGGCCTTTGGCAAAGACAATCACGTCTCCCCTTTAATTCCTGACCGCACTTTATTTGAATATCAATATCAAATTAGATATGGATTACTAATGGAGCGACTAGAAGTCTTATTGGATGGAACTTTTGCTAATGCTGAAGATCAATTACTGAGAGGTGGAACTCAAACGACCTCAAACTTCAGTAATTTCGAAAGCAATACATTAGGAGCCAAATATTTACTGTACGATCCTAACATTCAAAAGGAAATAGACGGACCTAACCTATACAGCTGGAAAAAAAATAATCTTCCCCAGTGGAGTGATTTGATTCCTGCAGTATCTATTTATGCAGGAGTGAATTTAAATTTTGGCGAGAATCCCTTCAAATTTCAAGGAGAACCCAATGCTTCTCCGAAAGCAGCTATTATAACACAACACAATATCGGAAGGAAATGGGTCTTGGTATCCAATTTTATTGCCGATAAACCCACTACCGATTTTCCTACTTATGCAGGAATCTTTACGCTCACCCATTCTATTTATGCGCGAACAGGAATTTTTGCTGAATTCCAAACCTACATCAGCGATATTTACAGCGATGAAATCTTAAGAGGAGGTGTTGCCTTTTTAGCTGGTAAAAACCTTCAGGTTGATGTTTCTGGACTCGTTAACTTCAAAGATTCTCCTGAACGTTGGAGAGCTGGTATAGGGGTATCCTATAGAATTGATATGCACGATTCTGACGAATATATTTTCAAAGATGACAAAGAGCGAGAGCTTTACCTTGAAGAGCGAGAAAAACGCAGAAAAGAAAAAGAACGCATGCGACGACAAAATCAAATTAATTGAAACTTTCAGTCAAAAAAAATCCCCAATTTCAAAATTGGAGATTTTTAGTTTAGTATTTAATGAATATCCGTAATATCACCTAAACTTTATATTGAATCCGAATATCGCTTTTCCCCAACCCTAAAGGGTGTCGATATTCTAAAATCTTCAACTAAGTTAGTATTTTTCACCCTTTGGGCTGGGGCGATATAAATTCGGGCTCAATAAGTGTAAGATTTCTTCATTAGGATAAAAAACGGACATACAAACTATTTATCTGGATTTAAAAAAAAATAATGCAATCCTATTTCTTATTTCTAAATTGATTTATGAAATAGAAAATTATCTGAAGCAGTCCGAAAATTATAAAAAACAACCTCCATTCAAAATTTGAGAAAAAGAAAACACCAAATACTATAAAAAATATTCCGTAGAATAAATTTTCCCAGTTGTTTTTAATATCTAATAGGTTCATTAGCAAAAAGTATTAGGTCCTGCACCAATGCAAGAATAAATTGCAAAAAAATACGATTATAAATAGTTGTAAAAAATTAATTTTTTGAGTTTTCATATATTTTAATTTTAGATTAATATTTATTACAGTTTAAATAAGAAAAAAACTAAGTAAACCAATAAATAAACCCAAAACGAACATAGAATTTCTCATTTTGTTCTGTGTGTGTAAAATCACGTTATAGTTTTTATTAACACTACAATAATATAACTTTAAGACTTAAAACTATTACGGTTTGACCGTACACTTGTTAGGGTTTAACCGTAAATGTTTGAAGATAAAAGCTTCAGTCGTTTTCCTCTCATCAAAAGTTATCTTAAGATTTCTAATCTATACGCACATCGGACGGAGGCTATGGTGAACTGAAAGATTTTAAGCTGGATATCGAATAACAGTTAAAAAAGCGGAGGTAAAATCAGAATAAGAAATCGACTTTAAATAGGATACACTTCTATTTTTAAAAACAAAAAAGCCTTAATCTATCGATTAAGGCTTTAGACTAAAACTAGCTATAGTTTTATTTCTCAAAATCTTTAAGTGTAGTTGTAATGATATCTACACATTCCATCAATTGTTCTTCGTTGATCACTAATGGTGGTGCAAAACGAATGATGTTACCATGTGTAGGTTTTGCTAATAAACCATTTTCTTTTAAAGCAACACAGATGTCCCAAGCAGTAGAGCTGTCTTCAGAATCGTTGATAACGATCGCATTGAGTAAGCCTCTACCTCTTACGAGATTTACGATGTTGTGATGGTCTATGAATTTATTCAATTCAGATCTAAAAAGATCACCAAGACGTCTTGCATTTTGAGCAAGTTTCTCGTCCTTAACAACCTCTAAAGCTTCCATAGCTACAGCCGCAGCTACAGGATTACCTCCAAAAGTTGAACCGTGTTGTCCTGGCTGGATCACGCTCATAATCTCATCATCCGCTAGGACTGCAGATACTGGATAAGCTCCTCCAGATAAGGCTTTACCTAAAATCAAAACATCAGGTCTAGAATAAGTGGCTTCTTGACGTTCACAATGTCCTTGACAGTCACATTTACCGCAAACAGCAAGTAAAGCTCCTGTTCTTGCAATTCCTGTTTGTATTTCATCTGCCATAAATAAAACATTGTGTTCATTACACAAGGATTTTACTTTTGGAATAAAATCATCTGATGGAGTAAAAACGCCTGCTTCACCTTGAATAGGCTCTATTAGAGCACCAGCGATATTTTTGTTTTCTTTAAGTACTTTCTCTAAGGCTTCCGCATCGTTATAAGGCACCTTGATAAAACCAGGTGTATAAGGACCAAAGTTTTTTCTCGCGCCTTCATCATTACTAAAAGAAATAATAGTTGTGGTTCTACCGTGAAAATTATTTTCAAAAACTACAATCTTAGCTTCAGTTTCTGCAATGCCTTTGCGTTCATAAGCCCATTTTCTACAAATTTTGATAGCAGTTTCCACAGCCTCAGCTCCACTATTCATTGGTAAAAGCTTATCAAACTTAAAATACTCTGTTGCATATTTTTCATATACCCCCAATACATCATTGTGAAATGCTCTTGAGGTTAAAGATATAGTTTGAGATTGCTTGTGCATGGCCTCTACAATCCTAGGATGGCAGTGACCTTGGTTAACAGCCGAATAGGCAGAAAGAAAATCGTAATATCTTTTATCTTCAACATCCCAAACAAATACACCTTCTCCTTTTTTTAGAACTGCAGGTAATGGATGATAATTATGAGCTCCGTACTTATCTTCAAGATCTATTGCTTGTTGTGAAGACTTAATGTCTTCAACCCTTAATTTATCTATTGTATTAGTTGTCATAACTTAAATTTTTATCGATTGTTACAAAAATAAGGATTTCACGGACCATTAAAAATTATTAACTGTTCGTTAGGTCAATTTAGTTTCAGTTTAAATAAAAAGATGAAACAAAGGCTAATTAATCTTAAATTTGAGTAAAACTTAAGGCATGTATCAAGATTCTAGACGGTACTCCAAAAAAATAGTAGGAAAGATTAACGAAACAATTTCAAAACAACTGAATTGGCAAAGTCGTTCACTTCAGTTTGTACTAAGTTTTTTGGTTGCCTTAGGACTGAGTTATTTAATCAAAGATTCAAGCTTTACCGAAGGACAAACTTCTGTTTTATTCATTTTATTATTTGCCATTGCTTTATGGGTTACCGAGGCCATTCCCCCTTTTGCAGTAGGGATTTTGATTATTGGCTACTTGGTGTTTACGATGAGTAATCTTGAGTCTGAAAATGTGAAGCAGTATGTTCAAACCTGGTCAGATTCGGTTATTTGGTTGTTTCTTGGTGGTTTTTTTATTGCAGAATCTATGAAAAAAACCGCTTTGGACCAATCCTTACTCAAAATTATTGTTCCTAAACTTGGGGGACAATCTAAAAATATTTTGCTTGGGTTAATGTTAATCACAGCGTTCTTATCCATGTTGATGAGTAACACTGCAACAACCGCCATGATGATAGCTAGTATTGCACCCATTACTTTAGGTCTTGGCAAAGATGCACCACTTAGCAAAGCTCTCCTAATTGGCATACCAACGGCAGCAGCAATTGGCGGAATGGGAACAATTATTGGTTCGGCACCCAATGCAATTGCAGTGGGTGCGTTAGACGGTATTGGTATTCGGATTAGTTTCTTCGAATGGATGCTTATTGGGGTTCCTGTTGCTCTAGTTTTAGTGTTTATTTTTTGGGTTGCTTTGCTCAAAAAATACCAGATTAAACGCAAATCCTTAGATTTAAGTTTTTTGCAAAACACCAAGTCGAAAACCAGTGCCGATATATCCAAGACGCAAATCCGCATAACGGTCATTATTATACTCACAAGTTTAGTTTTTTGGCTGACGTCACAATGGACAGGTATACCAGTAGCAGCAGTATCTGGTATACCCATAGTTGGGCTCACCATGTTTGGAATTCTTGACGCCGATGATATGCGCAAACTGCCATGGGATACATTGATGTTGGTTGCTGGTGGACTGGCTTTAGGTCTTGCCGTCCAGCAACAGGGTTTAACCGATTATTTTATCAGTTTTATCGATGTACAAAGCTTAAACTTTTATGTGTTGTCTTTTATTTTTGCACTATTAAGCGTTATTTTTTCAAACATCATGAGTAATACTGCAACAACAACTATAATGATTCCTCTGGCTATATCATTTGCTTTATTACTACCTGAACAATCTCCCAAAACTATCCCTTTAATCATCGCTCTAAGTGCATCTTGCGCCCTACTCTTACCTGTTTCAACGCCTCCAAACGCTATCGCTTATAGCACAGGACAACTGGAACAATCTGATTTTAGATTTGGTGGGATTTTAATAGGAATTTTAGGACCCATTTTAGTCTGTGTCTGGGTAATTTTACTGGAATCATTCTAAGAATTACTTCATTTCAAAAGAAATGTAATCGAATAAAGCCGTAATTCAAACAATACTTTATTTTTGTGCTATGGCAAGACGAAAAAATTCTAAAAAAACCTTCGAAAACGTAGAAGTCCTGGATGCTGGAAGCAAAGGGAAAGGCATTGGTAGAGCAGATGATGGTAGAGTCTTAATCATAGACCAAGTCGTCCCTGGAGATATTGTAGATGTTACCACTTACAAAAAGAGAAAATCATATTACCAGGCTAAACCTCATCAATTTGTAAAATTATCATCCAAAAGAACTGAGCCTGTCTGTCAACATTTTGGAGTTTGTGGTGGATGCAAGTGGCAAAATATGGCTTACGAACACCAGCTTTTCTATAAAGAAAAAGAAGTTTTAGAAAATATAAAACGAATTGGTAAAGTTGAAATAGCTAAAACTCACCCCATTTTAGGAAGTGAAAAAATTTATTTCTACAGAAATAAAATGGAATTCTCCTTTAGTAATAGCCGATGGCTAACTGAAAAAGAAATTTCAAGTGAAGTCGACATTACAGATAAAAATGCACTTGGATTTCATATTCCAGGGATGTGGGATAAGATCTTGAATCTTGAAAAATGTCACCTTCAAGGAGACCCTAGTAACGCCATTAGAAACAAAGTAAGAGATTTTGCTACTGAACATGATTTAGAGTTTTTCAACCCGAGAGACAAAACCGGATTGCTTAGAACCCTCATGATAAGAACGAGTTCTACGGGTGAGTTCATGATTTTGATCCAATTTTTCAAAGAACAAAAGGAAAAGCGAAAACTTCTCCTAGACTATATTATTAAAGAATTTCCTGAAGTTAATTCCCTACTTTACGTTATCAACGAAAAAGGAAACGACACTATTTATGATCAAGAGATTTTTACCTATTACGGAGAAGATCATATTTTTGAAGAAATGGAGGGTTTGAAATTTAAAATTAATGCCAAATCCTTTTACCAAACCAATTCTGAGCAAGCTTATGAGCTTTACAAAATCGCCAGAAGTTTTGCGAGCTTAACCGGTGAAGAACTGGTTTACGATTTGTATACAGGAACGGGAACCATAGCTCAATTTGTGGCCAAAAAAGCCAAACATGTTGTAGGTATAGAGGCTATACCTGAAGCTATTGAAGATGCAAAATCAAATGCAAAACTCAACGGTATTGAAAATACATCGTTTTTTGCTGGAGATATGAAAAAGTTATTCACTTCAGAATTTATTGCAGAGCATGGGCACCCCGATGTCATTATCACCGATCCACCACGTGAAGGAATGCATAAAGATGCGGTTCAGCAAATACTAAATGTAAAACCTAAACGTATTGTCTATGTAAGTTGCAATTCTGCCACTCAAGCTAGAGATTTAGAACTCATGGATGAATTTTATAAAGTGGATGAGAGCCAAGCAGTAGATATGTTTCCTCAAACCCATCATGTTGAAAATGTGGTTTGCTTAAGTTTAAAGGCATGAAGAAAGGTTTAGTTTATGGTATAATTTCAGCGTTTGTGGCCCTGAGCATATATTCGTGTGAACGAGATGATATTTGCCCAGAAGCTACTGTAACTACTCCAAAATTGGTCATTGAATTTTTTGACGCCAATAATCCTGGAAATTCCAGAAATGTGAATGACTTGCTGGTGAGAGAAATTGAAAAAGATACTGCTATCCTATTTAACTCTACTTCAACCATAGCCATTCCTTTAAAAACAGATGCCATTGAAACTAAATATATTTTCAATATCAACTCTCAATCAGAATCTGGAGGCTTAATTGATACTTTAAATTTTTCTTATGCAACTGTTGAAACCTATTTGAACCGAGCTTGCGGCTTTAAGGCAGACTTTATTGATTTTAGGGCACGGAAAGAAAGTATAGAACTTGATGAAATTAATTGGATAAGAGATATCCAAGTAAGAGAAACTACAATAGATAATGAATCTGAAACTCACCTATACTTATTTTATTAGCAGTATTCTACTGTGCTTTAGTGTGCAATCTTTTGCACAAGAAAACTCAAACGAGGAATACGAACAAGTTAGCGATTCTATATTTTATAAAGAAAAATATGGACTCAACATTGGTTTGGATTTGAGTAGGATTGGTCAAAGTTTTTGGGACACAGACTATCAAGGCCTAGAAATTTCTGCAGATTATAGGTATAATGAAAACCTTTACATAGCAGGAGAATTAGGCAACGAGACCTCTACCTTTAACGAAGAAAACATTATAAGCGAAACCGATGGTAGTTATATTAAGTTAGGGGTTAATTATAATGTGTATGATAACTGGATTGGGATGCAAAACCTCATATACGTTGGGATTCGCTATGGCTTTGCTAGTTATTCTCAAAATCTACAGAGCTATAGAATTTACACAACAGATGATTATTTCCCTTCAGATATAAGGGATGTAGATGTGTCTTTCAGCAATCTCACGGCTAGCTGGATCGAACTTCAAGCGGGCTTAAGAGTTAATGTTTTTGATAATTTTTACTTAGGTGCTCACATTCAACTGAAGAATATGGTATCGGTTTCAGAGATCAATAATTTTGATAATTTATATGTGCCTGGATTCCGAAGGACCTTCGATAATTCTAGTATTGGCGCTGGTTGGGGATATTCCATCAGCTATCTTATCCCCATATATTCTAAGACCAAAACTCAGGCTGTCGATAATTAATTCTATTGCTTAGCTGCTTTCTTAGACCCCTCATAGATTTGGTAATTCAAAAGTCTAGATTCCAATTTGGCGTTGTAAAGTTTGATCTTTCGAGAAGGTCTCAAGCCAACATGCTTAATTGCTTCTAGATCTGCCACAATAAACCAAGCAGAGGTTCCTGGATAACTCCGTTTTAAGGTATCCCCTACTTTAGCATAGAAATTTGGTATATCCACATCCAATCTTACTCCGTAAGGTGGATTGAAAACCATATGTAAATGACGGTCCGAGGTTTTTACAGATTCAAAGAAGTCTTGACGTTTTACTGTAATAAATTCAGATAAATTTGCATTATCAACATTTTGAGTTGCTTTTTCTACCGCAGAAGGCGCTTTGTCGTAGCCTTTGATTTCAAAATTAAATGACCTTACTTTCTTCAACGAGGAATCTTTTATGATTTCGAAAAGCGATTCGTTAAAGTCTTCCCATTTCTGAAAAGCAAAATGCTCCCGGTTGATGTTAGGGGGAATATCACAGGCTATCATTGCCGCTTCTATGAGAATAGTTCCACTACCACACATGGGATCCAAAAAATCGCATTGTCCAGTCCAGCCAGATTTCAAAAGTAAACCTGCGGCCAACACCTCGTTTATTGGTGCTATATTAGTAGCGGTTTTGTATCCTCTTTTAAAAAGGGGGTCACCAGAAGAATTCAAGCTAATTTCACAGTTTTCTCTATCGATATGAACACTTACTTGGCAGTCTGGTCTGTCAGTATCAATATTAGGTCTGGACTGAAACTTATCTCGAAATCTGTCTACAATCGCATCCTTGGTCCTAAAGACGACGTATCTAGAATGGGTGAAGATTTCTGAATTTACTGTAGATTCTACCGCAAAGGTTCCATCTTTATCAATTATATTTTCCCAAGGATAGGCATTGAGTTTGTTATAAAAATCTTCTTCATTTGAAATTTTGAAACTAAAAATAGGCTTCAAAATACTTATGGCAGTTCTTAGAGACAAATTGGCCTTGTACATAAAGCCAATATCTCCTACAAAAGAGACGTGCCTCACTCCTTTCTTAATATCCATTGCACCAAGTTCCCGTAACTCTTTTGCAAGTTCATCTTCAAACTCATAGAGACACTTGGCAATCATTTTGAAATTAATTTCCATAAAGAAGGTATTTTTAAGTGCAAAAATACATTAATTTTGTCGCCTTGTTTTAAAATCCAATAGCAAGCTTATAATTAATTGAGCATCTCATATTTTAGTAGTTTTTATGAATTTACTGTTACCCATTCTTGCTGTACTTATTGGCTTTGGAATTTCGTACTTCCTTTACGAGAAATTCGTCATCATAAATTTACTATTAGCCTTTAGTGGTTCCTTTTTGCTATCGGTTACAGTCTTAGAATTTCTACCTGGAATTTATAATTCTGACGTGGATTCTATTGGGGTCTTCATTTTAGGAGGGATTTTACTTCAAATTATGTTGGAATACATGTCGGGAGGTGCAGAACACGGCCACCTTCATATTTCTAAAGAAAACACAAGTTTCCCTTGGGTGCTATTCATAAGTCTATGCATTCATGCATTTTTAGAAGGGGTTCCAATCCATGGAAATGACCACTTACTCTATGCAGTGATTATCCACAAAGTCCCTATCGCCATTATTATCTCGTCCTTCTTATTTAATACAAGTTTGTCTAAGGCCAAAGTGATTTTCTTTCTATTGATTTTTGGAATCATGACACCTTTCGGCAGCTTCGTTCAAGCAAACACAACTCTTTTCGATGATATTGGTGTTTACTTGAATGCCATTGTTATTGGTATTTTCCTTCATGTCTCCACAACTATTTTATTTGAGTCTTCCAGAGATCACAAATTCAATATTTATAAATTTGGAATCATAGTATTAGGAATTGTTTTAGCCTTGGTCCTTTAAATAAGACTACCAATTTGAGTGCGAAATTTGTTGATTATTCTTAATTTAGCACTTTTAAAAATCTTAGCAAACAAAATGTTATGAGTAAATATGATATTATAGTTTTAGGGAGTGGACCAGGTGGCTATGTAGCCGCTATTCGTGCCTCGCAACTCGGTTTGAAAACAGCTGTCATAGAAAAAGAAAGTTTAGGAGGTGTTTGTTTAAACTGGGGATGTATTCCTACCAAAGCTTTATTAAAAAGTGCACAGGTTTTTCAATATTTAAATCATGCTGAAGACTACGGTCTAAGAGCCGATAATCCAGATAAAGATTTTACAGCTGTTGTAAAGCGCAGTAGAAACATTGCTGAAGGAATGAGTAAAGGCGTTGAGTTCTTGATGAAGAAGAACAAAATTGACGTCATCATGGGACATGGAACCTTAAAAAAGGGGAAGAAAATTTCTGTAAAGGACGATAAAGGTAAAACAACTGATTACGAAGCAGATCACATTATAATTGCAACCGGCGCTCACTCTAGAGAACTTCCTAGTTTACCACAAGACGGTAAAAAAGTAATTGGTTATAGAAAAGCAATGACTCTAGAAAAGCAACCAGAATCTATGATTGTTGTGGGGTCTGGTGCTATTGGATCTGAATTTGCAAGTTTTTACAGTGATATGGGTACTAAAGTTACTTTAGTAGAATTCCAATCCAATATTGTGCCTCTTGAAGATGAAGAAGTGTCTAAACAATTTGAACGTATTTACAAGAAGAAAGGCATTAAAGTAATGACCAATTCTTCTGTAGAAAGCGTTGATACTTCGGGTAAAAAAGTAAAAGCCACCGTTAAAACCAAAAAAGGAGAAGAAATTATTGAGGCAGACGTTGTCCTTTCTGCTGTAGGGATCAAAACCCATATCGAAAATATCGGTTTGGAGGCTGTGGGAATTAAAACTGATAAGGATAAAATTACTGTGAACGATTTTTACCAAACTAATGTTCCTGGATATTATGCTATTGGAGATGTTACGCCTGGACCAGCTTTAGCTCACGTTGCTTCTGCTGAAGGTATTCTTTGTGTAGAAAAAATTGCGGGAGAAAAAGTAGAAGCTCTAGATTATGGTAATATTCCTGGGTGTACCTATTCAAATCCAGAAATTGCTAGTGTTGGTATGACCGAAAAGCAAGCCAAAGAAGCTGGATACGAGATTAAAGTCGGAAAATTCCCATTTTCTGCTTCTGGTAAAGCAAGTGCTTCTGGAGCGAAAGATGGTTTTGTAAAAGTTATTTTTGATGCTAAATATGGTGAATGGCTAGGTTGCCACATGATAGGTGCTGGCGTTACCGATATGATTGCTGAAGCTGTTTTAGGAAGAAAACTTGAAACCACAGGCCATGAGGTTTTAAAAACTGTACATCCACACCCTACTATGAGTGAGGCTGTAATGGAAGCTACTGCAGATGCGTATGGTGAAGTTATCCACCTCTAGTGATAAAGATTTAATTACATTTAAGGCTTCTGAAACTAAAGTTTCAGAAGCCTTTCTTTTTATAAAAACCCATGAGGAAAAAAATCTCCAGTCTTAGTAATCCGTTTATTAAAAATCTGCTACTTCTTCAGAAGAAATCAAAGCTGAGAAAAAGTCAAGAGGAATTTGTGATAGAGGGCCTTCAAGAAATAAGTTATGCGCAAAAAGCGGCTTATGAGTTTTCTAGAGTTTTAGTGTGTCTAGACTTATTTGACAATGCTTTAGACCTAGGAAAATTTGACTGTGAAATTACCGAAATCTCTCTGGAGGTTTTTGAAAAACTAGCCTATAGATCTTCGACGGGTGGACTAATAGCCATTGCAAAACCAAAGGAATTAAGGATAGAAAATTTGAGGCTATCTAACAAAACACCCCTTATATTAATTGCAGAAGCTCCAGAAAAGCCAGGAAATATTGGCGCTTTACTTAGAACTGCTGATGCAGCAAAACTAGACGCTGTTATCATTGCCAACCCCAAAACAGATCTTTACAATCCTAATATCATCCGCTCTAGTGTAGGGACAGTCTTTACCAACACAATTGGAACGGGAACAACTTCAGAAATTATTGATTTTTTAAAAAACAATAACATTAAGATTTATGCGGCGGCCTTACAAGATTCTTCATCTTATCTTGCAGAAGATTTTAAGGAAGCCTCGGCGATAGTTGTAGGAACAGAACATCAAGGTTTATCTGAAGAGTGGAGAATAAACGCCCACAAAATTATAAGTATTCCTATGGAAGGCCAAGTGGATTCTTTAAACGTATCGGTCTCTGCTGCTATCTTGATTTTTGAAGCCAAAAGACAACGCCAACTTTCTTAATTTTTTAAATGAGCTCAAAACTTTCCACCACTATGAATTTAAAAATGTTTTTATATCTATTCGCAATAAGTCTTAGCTTGCCTTCTTTTGGTCAAGATGTACCTCAAGACTATTTTAAGTCGCCTTTAGATATTCCTTTATTGCTTTCAGGGACGTTCGGAGAGTTGCGGTCTAATCATTTCCACGCGGGAATGGATATTAAAACGAAAGGAACGACTGGACTTTCTGTTCATGCTTCGGCGGAGGGCTATGTCGGAAGAATAAAGATTCAACATGGTGGTTATGGAAAAGCCTTATATATATATCACCCCAACGGCTATCAAAGCGTATATGCCCACTTGGACAACTTTTCACCAGAAATTGAAAAACTGGTCAAAGAACAACAGTATCAAAAAGAGTCTTATGAAATTGAACTTTTTCCAGAGGAATCTGACCTAAAAGTTTCTCAGGGTCAAACTATTGCTTTTAGTGGTAATTCTGGATCTAGCGGAGGCCCGCATTTACATTTTGAGATTAGAGATTATCAATCTAAACCGATGAATCCATTTTTATTTGGCTTCGAAGAGATCGAGGATTCTCAGAAACCAAATGTATTTGCCTTACATAGCTATGCAATTGGAGAAGACTCTCATGTCAATGGAAGTTCTGGCAGGAAACAACTCAAATTGATACAAAAAAACAATGGTGATTTCATGACCGAAACAATCAAGGTCCATGGAGATATTGGTTTTGGTATTGAAGTTACAGACAGACTTGACTTAAGTTATAATAAAAATGGAGTGTATTCTATTAAAACCAAACTGAATGGAAGACCTATTTTTGAAAATACATTTGATAAATTTTCATTTTATGAGACCCGATACATTAATCGACTAATAGATTTTGAATTTTATAAAACCGAAAAACGTAAAATTCACAAACTTTTTGTGGAACCCAATAACCCATTAAGCGTGTATACCGATGCTTATAACCGAGGAGTAGTAAATGTTTTTAAAGATAGCCTTAACCAGCAATTTGAAATTGAAGTTTCAGATTATAAAGGTAATACCCAATCCATTACTATTCCTATAGAAAGTGACTACAGAGAAGGTATAGAACCCAACACACAAAAAGAAACTGAATATTTGGCCAAATCTGATGCTGCTAGTGTTTTTGAAGAAGGTAAAATTGATATCTATATTCCTAAAAATGCCCTCTATGAAGACACCTATTTAGATATTAAAATAGAAGGCTTAACTGTAGATTTACACACCTATACCACTCCACTGCACAAGTCGGTCACTATTGGTTTTGATGTAAGTCAATATTCTCCAGAGGATCAAACCAAGCTATATATCGCTCAAGTTAATCCCTGGGGTGGTCAATATTATGTGAGTACTTACAAAAAGAAAGATAGGCTTACCACTAGGACCAATCAATTTGGCAGCTATGCTTTGTTTGAAGACTCCACGCCTCCTAGCATAAAGCCTAAGAATTTTAAGGATAAGCAGTGGGTATCGAATTTTAGATATTTAGAATTGGAAATCACCGATGAGGAAACTGGAATAGATAGTTATAGAGCCACCGTAAATGGTGAATTTATTTTGATGGAATACGATTATAAGACCAATACTTTAATTTATGATTTTAACGATGATAAAATTTCTGATACTAAAAATGAATTAAAAGTCGTTGTTACTGATAAAGTTGGGAATACTTCTATATTTGAAGCAGAATTCTCCAGAAAAAACTAATACTCTATATCTTGAACTATTTTTACGCATTCCTTTTTGTTTTAGTGACTTCCTCTGTCTTTTCCCAAACAGCCACCGTGCAAGGAATTATTTTCGATGAAAGTAGAACTCCTATTGCTTTTGCGAATGTGAGTACTTCACAAAGCGGGACAGTGAGTAATTCCAATGGATTTTATCAACTAAAAATCGCTGCTGAACAAACTTTAGAATTGAAAATATCCTACGTAGGGTTTAAGCCGATTACCGTAAAACTCAATTTGAAAAATAATCAGGTCGAAGAACTTAACTTTATCCTTAAAACCAGTATTGAACAAATTGGAGAGGTTATTCTCCAAAATGATGGAAGAACAAGAATCGAAGGGATTACCACATTGGATCCAGAAACCATCAGAAAAATTCCAGGGGCCAATGCCGGTGTCGAAAATTTGCTGAAAACCTTACCTGGGGTCAATTCCAACAACGAATTAAGCACTCAGTATTCTGTAAGAGGAGGGAATTTTGATGAAAATTTAGTGTATGTCAATGATATTGAAATCTATAGACCTTTTTTAATAAGAAGCGGTCAACAAGAAGGATTGAGTTTTGTGAATACCGATTTGGTTCGAAATGTTGAGTTTTCAGCTGGCGGATTTAAAGCTAGGTACGGAGATAAGATGTCTTCGGTTTTGGATATCGAGTACAGAAGGCCTGTCAATTTTGGAGGTAGTTTTGAAGCGAGTTTTCTTGGAGGAAGCGCCTCTGTAGAAGGTGTTTCTAAAAACAAGAAACTTTCTGCCATAGTTGGGATGCGCTATCGAGACAATTCTTTGTTCGTAAATGCAAATGAAACTGAAGCCAATTTTAAGCCCAGATTTGCAGACGTCCAAACCTTCTTAACTTATCAATTCAATCCCAAATTTGAAGTCAGTTTTTTAGGAAATATAGCTGTAAACTCTTACAGTTATGAGCCATTTACCAGACAGACTAATTTTGGAACTATAGACGATCCTCAAGCTTTATTGATTTTTTATGAAGGTGAAGAAGAAAGCCTTTACGAAACCTATCTTGGAGCGTTTAAAGCGACCTATAAACCCAACGATAGCTATACAGGAAAGTTCATTGCTTCAGCTTACCATACTAAAGAACAAGAGTATTTTGATATTTTAGCAAATTACAGATTAGGAAGTGTGAGTACAGATTTTGGGGATGGTAATTTAGGTGAAGTTGAGTTTACTGAAGGAGCAGGTTCTCAATTCACTCACGCAAGAAATAATCTAGATGCTTTAATCTTTAATCTTCAACATTTAGCTAGTCATCAAATTGATGACCACCTGATCGAATATGGGGCTAGATATTCCCATGAAGACATTAGAGACCGTTTACAAGAGTATGAAGTCATTGACTCTGCTGGATTTAGTGTTCGTCCTCCACTACCTGATTTTGCAAACGATCAGCCCTACAATCCCTTTGAGGCTCCTCTTGAAGCATTCCAAAGCATAAGAGCAATTAACTTTACAAAAATCGACAGAATTACAGCCTTTTTACAATGGAGTTATAGAACTCGCCTAGGGAATTCTAAAGTATGGATGAATGCTGGAATAAGAAGCCAAGCTTGGAGAGTTTCAGGAGAAGGGATTCAATCCAACACCCAGCAAGTGGTGAGCCCGAGAGGTCAAATTTCCATAAAACCAGATTGGGATAAAGACATGGTTTTCCGTCTTTCTGGAGGTTTTTATCATCAACCACCATTCTATAGGGAATTACGAGATTCTACCGGAACAGTCATTCCCGATGTAAAAGCTCAGGAGTCTATCCATATCGTCGCTGGAAACGATTATAGTTTTAAACTTTGGGATAGACCTTTCAAACTGGTGACTGAAGGCTATTATAAAAAACTCAATAATGTAAATCCTTATACAATCGAAAACGTAAGATTACGTTACCGAGCACGAAATGATGCCGAAGCTTATGCTTACGGATTAGATATGCGCCTCAATGGAGAATTTGTTCCTGGAACAGAAAGCTGGTTTAGTTTTGGTTATTTAAAAACTGAAGAACGCCAAGGTGATCGGGAATATATCGCTCGACCTACAGACCAACGTCTCAAATTTGCAGCCTTGTTCCAAGATTATGTACCTAATATTCCAAAATTGAAATTATACCTCAACTTGGTCTATAATACTGGACTTCCAGGAGGATCGCCTCAGTTTGAAGACCCTTACGATTACCAGAGTAGATTACCCGATTATCAACGACTAGATGTTGGATTCTTTTATGCCTTAAAGGAGGCTAACGACACTTTTAAAGAAAACCACTGGCTGAATATATTTGAAAGCTTGGATGTTGGTTTTGAAATTTTTAATATGTTCGACAGGTTGAATTCTATCACCAATACTTTTGTAAGAGATTCCTCCTCTAGAAATCAATTTGCAATTCCAAACTTTTTGAGTCCTCGGGTCTTTAACTTAAAACTATCCGCTAGCTTTTGAAGTTGATAAGCTTTTCAAAGTTGAGACCACGTAGTCCAATTCTTCTTTGGTCGTGTATTTAGAGAAAGAGAATCTTAATCCCGGATACTCTAAATTCTCACCGTACACCTCATTTAAAACAAAAGAGCCAAGTTGAGCTCCACTTTGGCATGCACTTCCTTTGGAACAGGCAATACCTTTAAGGTCTAATTGGAATAGCATCATATCAGATTCCGCCTGTGAGAGCGGAATACTCACATTTACTAAAGTGTAAGTGCTTTTATCCAAATCGCCAGAATGTCCATTAAATCTTACATCAGGAATAGCTTCGCTTAGAGTTGATATAAAATAACTTTTTAAAGATTTGATATAAGTTGCTTCCTTCTCAAGGTTGGCATATGCAAGTTCCATCGCTTTTTGTAAACCAACGATGTTATGGATACTTTCGGTGCCTGCTCTTAACTCACGTTCTTGAGAACCTCCGTGTATTAGTGGTTTAAGTTGAGCTCTGTTTTTTACATACATAAATCCAGCTCCTTTAGGGCCGTGAAATTTATGAGCACTTACCGCAATAAAATCCACAGGAAGTTGCGATAAATTCATTTCATAATGACCAACAGATTGTACGGTATCGCTATGGAAATACGCCGCATAGGTTTGGCATAATTCGCCAACTGCCTTGAGATCTAATATATTTCCAATCTCATTATTGATATGCATTAAGGACACTAGGGTTTTTGAGTCTGCATCTGATTTTAATAAAGTTTCCAAGTGAGAAAGGTCTACAGAACCATGCTCATCAAGATTTACAAAATCCAATTTTATTCTGTTCTCAAGGTCTAAAAATTCCACACAATTTAAGACCGCATGGTGTTCAATTTTGGAAGAAATAATACGAGTGACTCCTAGATCTCTAACTGCACAATTTATAGCTGTATTATCGGCTTCGGTTCCTCCAGATGTAAACACAATACTAGAGGAAGGGACATGAAGTAAAGCAGAAATTGACTTTCTAGCGTTTTCTAAAGCTGCTTTTGCCTTTCTTCCAAAGGCATGCGTCGATGAAGGATTTCCGAAGTTGGTTTGCATGCTTTCATGCATAACAGAAATCACATCTTTATCTAGTTGAGTAGTTGCAGCATTGTCCAAATAAACTGTATCCATTCTATTCCCTTTATTATATCACAAAAGTAAATCAAATATATATGGAATCGCTCAAGTGTTTTATATTTGAATTCATTTTAAGACTATGCAAAGACTATTTTTATTATCAATTCTAAGTTTATTAATTTTCTCTTGCGATGATGGAGATATCATCGTCAGCGATTTCAATTTTGATCAAAACTCAGCACTCAATTTATGTGAATTTGAAGGTGATAGAAAAGTCTTGCATATCATTACTGAATCCAATGAAGCTATTTCCCTAACTTTTGATAAAAACATTTTAGAAAATGTTGAAAATGTTATAAACCCTGGAACTTTCTCAGTCACCATAAATAATTCTAATCGCATCAATTATAGACGATTAAATGGCCGTGTTGAAAGTAGCAATTACTTTTGCCAAGAGATTCCTCCCAGTGAACCTTCAGTTATTGAAGAATTTACCAGTACCACAGGTGGAAACGTGGAGTTTACCATTACAAGAGCATCAGATTCAGGAGTAGATACCGATGGTGACGGGATAGACGATATAGATGAACAAGGTCCAGATAATAATATCTTCAATTACGATACGGACGGGGATGGTATACCCAATTTCTTGGATATAGATGACGATAATGATAATGTACTCACTAACGTGGAAATTGAAATTGATATAGATTTTGGAATTGAGTTAGATACCGATGGCGATGGTATTCCAGATTACCTCGACCCTGATGATGACGGCGATGGAGTAATTACTAGGTATGAAGACTTAAATGCTTTTGAAGAAGGCACTCCAGAGGAACCTGTTTTAAACCCAGTAAACGATGACACCAATGATAACGGTATTCCCAATTATTTAGACGAAACAGTTTCTGAAAGTTTGATTATTGAAGCTTTTAGGGAAAATAGAGTTTCAAGACAATTTAATATTACGGTCGTTTTTAATGATATTACTTTAGAAAACACAACTACCGAAAGGACTATTCGTTTAAGTTCCCAAGGCTTTGGAGTTTTTACTTTTAGAACGGATGATGAAATCTTAGAATTCAGATAAGCCTTAGGTCTTGCAAATTTGAGTCAGCATACCGTTAAAAATGAAAAAATGAAATGGTAGCATAGAATACCAATATAACCTTCCAATAAGTCCTTTAGGTCTAAACGTAGCATTTTGATGAACTACATTCTCCTCATCTATATAGAACTCTAACCAAGCTTCCCCAGGAACTCTCATTTCTGCAAAAAGCAAAAGTCGTCGCTCTTCTTTATCGGCCATCAAAACTCTCCAAAAATCCAAAGAATCTCCAGGATTTATTTTATCTGGATTAGTTCTTCCTCTACGTAGCCCTACACCACCTGCTAGTTTGTCAAAATATCCGCGAATTTTCCAAAGTGTGTTCGCGTAATACCAACCGTTTTTACCACCAATGGCCCAAATTTTTTCTAGAGCTTTTTCAGGATCATCTGCTTTCATCTGTTGATGATCGTGTAAACATCCAAACTTAGGAACTTTGATATATTTGTTCAAATCCTTTTGAGAATATCTACTACTTACTTTTGAATCTCTCCAGCTAGAAATAACTTGATTCTGTTCTATTTTTACAAAAGCCATTTCTATGGCTTCTTCGTAAGTGTGAGGTTTTATACCTAAAATATCTTGCAATCTGTGATCTTTTGCAATCACATTTACTCGCATGCTATCGACAAGATTAGAAGCTAATTTATAGGAAGTTGACGTTACAAAGTATAACCAATAGGATGATAGTTTTGGGGTCATAATGGGAACATTAACGATGGTAAGACTTAATTCTCTCACCTTTGCATAATTTTTCATCATATCCTTATAAGACAAGACGTCTGGACCACCAATATCGAAAGAATCATCATAAGTCTCTTCCTTTCCTATCACACCAATCAGAAATTGCAAAACATCCCTTATCCCAATGGGTTGGCATTTTGTATTTACCCATTTAGGAGTAATCATTAAAGGTAATTTCTCACATAAATCTCTTATAATTTCAAACGAAGCACTCCCCGATCCCACTATTATTCCTGCTCTTATTACCGTAAGGTGATAATCGCCTTTATAAAGAATACTTTCTACATTTTTGCGGGATTCCAGATGTTTTGAAAGGTTATCTTCATTCACAATTCCACTTAGAAAGATCACCTGCTTGACTTGGGTTTCTTTCATGTAGGTGTTAAAATGATTGGCCGTGATTTGTTCTTTTTCAGAAAAATCTGATGTTGAACTGGACATAGAATGAACTAGATAATAGGCCACATCAATATCTTTTGGAATAAGATTAGGCTTCACTTCATCTAGCAAATCCAACTCTATGATGTCAATCCTTTCTTTGGTTTCTTTATCGACGGAGAGTCGGTCGGCACTTCTTACAGCACAAACGACCTGGTGACCTTGGTCAAGCAATAAAGGCAAAACTCTCATCCCTATGTAACCGTTAGCCCCTGTGAGAAGTATTTTCATGTATTAATAGTTTTCAAAATCACTCGAAAAGTTGTCAGCCTTATATTTCAAGATTTTCTTTAAAAAATCATGATTACGCTTTTCCTTAGCTTCTACCTTAATAAAATAATTGTCTTTATAAATGGAATACACTTTGGATTGTCCTTTATACAGCTTCAACTTATAATAAGGAATCACTAGAGCATAGGTTTCGAGTAAGGATCTGAAGGTAACAATAATCCCTTTAGGTCTCATTTCTACTCCACAGATATTCATATTATTGTCTAAGACAAGCAAGTTATGGATCTGTATACTAGTGGAGTGAATGTGGAGTTTACCAGACCCAATGCCATTCATTTTTATTCTATCCAAAAAGGTAAAAGGTTGGCCTACTTCAGTGTTGATTTGTTGTTTAATTTTAGGCCTATTGTAGGAAACATTTAAAAGCATTTTTATTTTTAAATATACTGAATTCAATGCTTACATCTTGAAATGACCTCTAATTTTTAGATTATATTTGCAACTGAAACACCTTATTCATGACTCTAGAAGCGCAACTTTCTAAATATATTACCAAATACATCCAAGACAACCACGACATCGATGTCCAATCATTTGAATTTCAACTCACTAGAAAGGAATTTAAAGGTGATTTGACCTTGGTCGTTTTCCCTTTATTAAAACATATTAAAACCAATCCTGTTCAACTCGGTGAACAAATTGGAGACTACCTATCAAAAAACTCGAGTTTGGTGTCTGAATTTAATGTTGTTAAGGGGTTTTTGAATTTATCCTTAACTGAATATTACTTTGCAGATCTTGTGAATACAATGAGTCAGGATGAAAATTTTGGATTCAGAAAAGTCACGCCTACTAGTCAAAAAGTAATGGTCGAGTATTCTTCTCCGAACACCAACAAGCCTTTACATCTCGGACACATCCGAAATAACTTACTAGGCTTTTCAGTCGCTGAAATTCAAAAAGCTGCTGGTAAACACGTCTATAAAACACAAATTATCAACGATCGTGGTATCCACATCTGTAAAAGTATGCTGGCTTGGCAAAAATACGGTGATGGTGAAACTCCAGAATCTTCTGGCGTTAAAGGCGATCACTTGGTCGGAAGATATTATGTTGAATTTGATAAGGCCTATAAATCTGAAATCAAAAATTTACTAAAAGAGGGAAAAACAGAAGAAGAAGCTAAAAAACAAGCTCCTATTTTACTCGAAGCCCAAAATATGCTTAAACTTTGGGAAGCAGGAGATCCTGAAGTTGTAAAACTTTGGAAAACCATGAACCAATGGGTGTATGATGGGTTCGAAACTACGTATGCAAACCTAGGAGTCGATTTTGATAAAAATTATTACGAAAGCGATACTTATCTTTTAGGTAAGGATCATATAAAAAGTGGCTTAGAAACTGGTGTTTTCTTTACCAAAGACGATGGCAGTGTTTGGATTGATCTATCGGATGATGGCTTAGATGAAAAGATAGTTCTTAGATCTGATGGTACCGCCGTTTATATGACTCAGGATATTGGTACAGCGATACAACGTGTGACCGATTACGATATTGACGAAATGATATACACGGTAGGAAATGAGCAGGATTACCATTTCAAAGTACTCTTTCTGATTTTAAAAAAGCTTGGTTTCGAGTGGGCAGAACACCTTTATCATTTGAGTTATGGGATGGTCGATTTACCAAGCGGAAAAATGAAAAGCCGTGAAGGTAAGGTAGTAGATGCAGATGACTTGATTGAAGAAATGACCTCAACTGCCAAATCTATTTCTCAGGAATTAGGAAAACTTGAAGGCTACGATGACGATGAAAAAAACAGGTTGTATAAGATGATTGGCTTAGGTGCTTTAAAATATTATATTCTTAAAGTAGATCCTAAAAAGAGAATCTTATTTGACCCTAAGGAGTCGGTAGACTTTCAAGGAAATACAGGACCGTTTATTCAGTACACTTACGCCAGAATTCAATCGATCTTAAGAAAGGGAAAAAAAGAGTCGAAAGACTTGAATCTTTCTACTTACGAATTCAATAGCAAAGAGAAAGCTTTAATCAAAATTTTAAACCAGTTTCCTGAACTTGTACAGCAAGCTGCAGATCAATATAGTCCTGCGCTTATCGCCAATTACGTGTACGATCTCGTTAAAGAATTCAATTCTTTTTATCAGAATGTATCCATTCTTGGAGCAGACGAGGAATACCAAATTGAATTTAGAGTAGAGCTGGCTCGATTGGTGGGAGAAGTCATCCAGAAAAGTTTTAAGGTTCTTGGAATCGAGGTACCAAACCAGATGTAAAGCAAGTTTGTTTTATAAGCTGATATATTAAGCTACCTCCTAGCAGCTTAAGTTGTCGTTCTGAGCTGAATTGAATGAGCAGACAAGTGTATTTCAGAATATAAAACATCGATGTCCATCCAATTAAAAATCAAGAAACCCCCAATCCAAAATTTCTGGAGACAGAGGTTTCTTAGTGTTAGAAAAACACCTTAAGACAGTTTCTTTTTCTTTACAAAGGAATATTCCCATGTTTTCGTTTAGGTCTTGGCACGTCTTTATGTTCTAACATGGCAAAAGCTTTTAATAACTTCCTACGGGTATCTCTTGGCATAATCACCTCATCTATAAACCCACGCTGAGCAGCCTTAAACGGATTTGCAAAGGTTTCTGCATATTCAGCTTCCTTTTCAGATAATTTCAATTCTGAATCTTCAGCATCCTGTATTTCTTTTCTGAAAATAATTTCACTAGCCCCTTTTGCCCCCATCACAGCAATTTCTGCTGTTGGCCAAGCAAAATTGAGATCGGCTCCAATATGCTTAGAGTTCATCACATCATAAGCACCGCCATAAGCTTTCCTAGTAATAACAGTGACTCTTGGAACTGTGGCTTCGCTTAAGGCATAAAGCAACTTGGCACCATGAAGTATAATACCATTCCATTCCTGGTCAGTTCCTGGTAAAAAGCCTGGTACATCTACAAGAACTAATAGAGGGATGTTGAAGGCATCACAAAACCTAACGAACCTCGCTGCTTTTTTAGAAGCATCAACATCTAAAACCCCTGCTAAACTCATTGGCTGATTAGCCACAATACCTACACTTCTTCCGCCAAGTCTTGAAAATCCAACTAAAATATTTTCTGCGTAATTTTTATGCACTTCAAAAAATGAGTCCGTATCGATAATTCCTTTAATGACATCATGCATATCATAAGGTTTATTTGGACTATCGGGAATTAAACTATCTAATTCCTCACGAATCTCATCTTCAAGTGTAACTTTTACCTTTTCGGCAGTTTCCGTATTATTTTGCGGAATGTAACTCAATAACTTTTTGATGTGTTCCAAACATTCTACATCATTAATAGATGTAAAATGAGTCACCCCAGATTTAGTAGAATGCGTGCTAGCCCCACCAAGTTCTTCGGAAGTAACTTCTTCATTGGTCACTGTTTTTACAACATTGGGGCCTGTTACAAACATATAGCTTGTATTTTCTACCATAAGCGTAAAATCGGTTATGGCGGGAGAGTAGACAGCACCCCCAGCACAAGGTCCCATTATAGCAGAAATCTGAGGGATGACACCCGAAGCCTGAACATTTCTATAGAAAATATCGGCATATCCACCAAGTGAACGGACTCCTTCTTGAATTCTAGCACCTCCAGAGTCATTTAAGCCAATGATGGGCGCTCCAACTTTTAGCGCATGGTCCATCAATTTACAGATTTTCTCAGCGTGAGTTTCTGATAATGCTCCGCCAAATACGGTAAAATCTTGTGCATAAACATACACGAGCTTGTCATTAACAGTTCCATAACCCGTCACTACTCCATCTCCATAATAAATTTGTTTTTGCATATCAAAATCAGTCGTCCTGTGGGTCACTAGAGCTCCGATTTCTTCAAAAGAACCTTCGTCCAAAAGATAATCGACCCGCTCTCGAGCAGTCAATTTCTTTTTGGCATGTTGTTTTTCTATACGCTTTAAACCTCCACCGAGCTTGGCTTTCTCGAGTTTATCCTGAAGTATTTTTATGTTTTTATTCATTGGTTTTAGTTTCTGATGTGACTTCCGGTAATCTTAGTTTTTTTTGATCGGCTTGATACTGTTTCATAGCCATTAAAGCAGCTAAATAGGCTTCTTCTTTCACCTCTTCTTCAAGGACTTCTGGAGTATAATAATTCTTAACGAAATGAGTATCAAAATTCCCAGAACGGAAAGCTTCATGATTAAAAACAAATTTTCCGAATGGTAAAGTCGTAGCAACTCCTCTTACTTCATAGAGATTTATAGCCTCGAGCATCAGCTGTAAAGCTTCTTCCCTATCTTTCCCGTAGGTGACTAATTTTGACAACATAGGGTCGTAATAAATAGGTATTTCCATTCCTTCTTCAAAACCATCATCCACTCGTATGCCTGGTCCTGATGGTTTTCTATAACGTTCTAGTGTGCCTACACTTGGTAAGAAATCATCTGTTGGATCCTCAGCATAAACACGGAGTTCCAAAGCATGGCCTGTAATTTTCAACTCTTTTTGAGAAAAGCCCAAAACTTCTCCCCTAGCAATTCTTATTTGTTGCTCTACGAGATCAATTCCAGAAATCAATTCTGTAACGGGATGTTCCACTTGTAAGCGGGTATTCATTTCTAAAAAGTAGAAATTTTTCTTCTCATCCATAAGAAACTCTACAGTTCCAGCACCCACATAATCGCAAGACTTCGCTACGTCAATAGCAGCTTGTCCCATTTTCTCTCTCAGTTGAGGAGTCAGAATAGTGGAAGGTGCTTCTTCTACCACTTTTTGATGTCTTCGTTGGACAGAACATTCTCTTTCAAATAAATGCAGAACATTACCATGGGTATCTGCCAGGATTTGAATTTCAATATGTCTAGGAGAACCTACATATTTTTCAATAAAAACAGCGCCATTTCCAAAAGCAGACTCTGCTTCACTTATAGCTCTTTTCATCTGTTCTTCAAGTTTAGCTTCTTCCTCAACCACACGCATTCCTTTTCCACCACCACCTGCAGAAGCTTTTATGAGAATAGGATAACCTATTTCCTTAGCGATTTCTTTAGCTTTAGCGGTATTCGTAATGGCTTCATCTATTCCTGGAACCATAGGAATATCATAAGTTTTAACCGTTTCTTTGGCTGAAAGCTTATCTCCCATAATTCTAATAGCATGGGATTTTGGTCCTATAAAAGTGATTCCGTTTTGTTCTACTTTTTCTGCAAAATCTGCATTTTCACTTAAGAACCCGTAACCAGGATGTATCCCATCCACAGAAAGTGACTTGGCAATTTCTATAATTTTATCTCCTAATAAATAGGATTGATTGGAAGGAGCTGGCCCCACACAAATCGCCTCATCTGCGAATCTCACATGAGGTGCATTTCTATCGGCTTCAGAAAAGATAGCAACGGTTTTGATTCCCATTTGTCTTATGGTTTTCATTACACGTAAAGCGATCTCTCCTCTATTAGCAACTAATATTTTTTTCATTACTGCGTATTTTTATTCCATTTCAATTAAAACTTCATTTTTGGTGACGGTCTTCCCTTTAGCGATACTTATGGATTTTATCACTGCATCACGTGGAGCTAAAATGGTATTTTCCATTTTCATAGCTTCCAAAACTAAAAGATTATCGCCTTCTTTAACTTCTTGCCCTTCTGATACCATGATATCTAGAATCATTCCTGGCATTGGGGCTTTTACATCGTTTATGACTTTTGAGGCAGCTAAAGAAAGTCCCATATCCTTTATAAGGACATCCAATTCATTGGAGATTTCAACTTTATAAAGATTGGAGTTAATTTTTACCGTGTACGTTCTATTTAGAAAATCAGATTTTATGATTTTAGAAGTTACCGATTTATGATTCACTAATAAATGATATGCCCCTTCCGAAGTTTTTTGAACATCTAGATCTTGAATCTGATCTTGCGTAAATTCAAATTCGTGAGTATCATTTACTCTAGCGTTAAGCAAATGTTTCATAGTTTTAAAGAATTTGAGGTAAATATAATAGATTTTGAATAGGATTTCCGTTTCAAAGTAGTTTAGACAACTTATAAAAATTAAATTCTAAACTATTTCACAGCTTAATTTATCTTAGAAAACTTCTGTAGCAAAAGTTTTAATAATCATAGAACAGGACGTTTTTCCAAAAAAGAATTCGGCCTGTAGAAATTCTCTTAGATTTTGCAATGAAAACCATCGAATTCATTCTAATGCTTATATTTGCTCGACATATTTACATTCATGCAACATAAAGATCTTCCAGTAAAACCTTATGCCACTAATTTTGGAGTTATCTTCGGTGGTTACTCCATATTAATTATGGTTTTGCTCTATGCGTTCAATCTGGAAACGAACACAGCCATCTCTATTTTTAATTTTATAATTACGGTAGCTATCGTCTGGTATGCCATTCATCTCTACAAAATTGATAATGAAGGGCAAATTGATTTAACGACTTCCATAAAGTTAGGTCTTGCTATTGGAGTTATTGGAGGTTTAATTTACGGCGGGTATAATTACATTCATTATGAATGGATAGAACCTGAGCTCATTACAGAAATGAAAATGAATACCGAAGCAGAAATGGAAGCCCTAATTGAAGAGCAGCAAATGAGTGAAGAAGAAGCCCAAATGACTAGAGATATGTCGGGAGTTTTTGCTTCTCCTTTTACACTAGCTACCATAAGCTTACTCTCTATTATTTTCAAGACTTTTCTAGTGGGTCTTATCGTAGGTATGGTTAAACGAAATAATTGATAGACCATGGATATATCAATTGTTATTCCTCTACTTAATGAGTCTGAGTCCCTCTTAGAATTACAGACTTGGATAAATTCTGTGATGGAAAAACATGGGTTTACTTACGAAATCATTTTCATTAATGACGGGAGCACCGATGATTCCTGGGAAATCATAAAACAACTTCACTCTGAATTTGATAGCGTTAAAGGTATTAATTTCAATAAAAACTACGGAAAATCTCAAGCCTTACATGCAGGATTTATTGAAGCTAAAGGGAAGGTCGTGATTACTATGGATGCCGACTTACAAGATAATCCTGAAGAAATCCCAGAGCTATACAAGCTTATTACTGAAGAGAATTACGATCTCATCTCTGGTTGGAAGAAGAAAAGATACGATTCCATTGTTTTTAAAAATTTACCTTCAAAACTCTTTAATAAAGCTGCAAGATGGACTTCTGGGTTGAAACTTCACGATTTCAATTGTGGACTTAAAGCCTATAAACTTCAAGTTGTAAAGCATATTAATGTAAACGGAGAAATGCATCGCTATATCCCAGTTTTGGCTAAGCAGGCAGGGTTTTCAAAAATTAGTGAAAAAGTAGTCCAACATCAAGCTAGAAAATATGGAAAAACCAAATTTGGTGCAGAACGATTTATCAACGGCTTTTTAGATCTGGTAACACTTTGGTTTTTTGCAAAATTTGGTAAGCGACCTATGCATTTTTTCGGAGCCATAGGAGTTTTGATGTTTTTAGTAGGCCTCCTTTCTGCTATTTGGATAGGATCTTCTAAATTATACAAGCTTTGGAATGGGCTACCAAATATCTTGGTTGTGGATAATCCTTGGTTTTACATAGCTTTGTCAGCTATGATTATAGGTGTCCAAATGTTTTTGGCTGGTTTTTTAGGAGAGTTAGTGTTAAGAACAAAAAGTAATCAAAAACGATATTTAATTTCAGAAAAAATTTAAAAAAAATATAATGAGCAATTTTTTAGATAAAGCAAAAGAGTGGCTTACCGGGACCTTCGATAAAACTACCAATAAAAATGTTCAAGACTTAATCGATTCTAAATCAGAGCTACTAGAGGAAAGTTTTTTCCAAGATCTAGGTTTTGGCACTGGTGGAATGCGCGGTATAATGGGAGTTGGAACCAACAGAATAAACAAATACACCTTAGGTAAAAACACTCAAGGGATTTCAAATTATATGAAATCTGTCTTTCCAGATGAGAAACTAAAAGTTGTCATAGCTTTCGATTGCAGGTATAATAGTAAGGAATTTGCTTATCAAGTAGCAGATGTCTTTTCTGCCAATGGGATACAGGCCTATATTTTTCCTGAATTGAGACCTACTCCTCTTCTCTCCTATTCGGTAAGACACCTTGGATGCCAATGTGGGATCATGCTTACGGCAAGTCACAATCCACCAGAGTATAATGGATATAAGGTCTATTGGAAGGATGGAGGACAGCTCGTTCCACCTCAAGATTTGGAAATTATCTCTGAAATAAATGCATTGAATTTCTCTGATATTAATTTTGATAGCCAATCAGATTTAATTGAAGTCTTAAACGATTCTGTAGAAAAAGCATACCTGAAAAAAGCAGTGGAAAATGTAAATTTCAATCTTCCTGCTAAGTCCAAAAAAAATCTCAACATCACTTTTACCTCTTTGCATGGGACCTCTATTACAACAGTTCCTCAATTACTTGAAAAAGCAGGTTACTCCAATTTAAACTTGGTCTCTTCTCAATCTGAACCAGATCCTGAATTTCCAACGGTTAAATCTCCAAATCCTGAAGAGCCTGAAGCTTTGGAACTCGCTATAAAACTAGCTAACGAAAAACAGAGCGATCTAGCTATAGGAACCGACCCTGACGGGGACCGATTAGGTATTGCCGTAAGAAATAGAAAAGGGGAACTCGCCTTGCTCAATGGCAACCAAACTATGGTGCTCATGACCTGGTACCTACTCGAGAAAATGAAAGAAAGCAATAGTTTAAAAGAGTCTCACTTTATTGCCTCCACAATAGTATCTACGCCATTAATGAGAGTATTGACTGAAGCTTATGGAGTAAAATATATGGAAAGCCTAACAGGCTTTAAGTGGATTGCAAAATTAATACAAGACAATCCTACACTAGATTATATTGGTGGTGGTGAAGAGAGTTTTGGTTATATGGTAGGTGATTTTGTTAGAGACAAGGATGCCAATACGGCCATATTACTGGTTTGTGAAATGGCTGCAGAATTAAAGTCAAAAGGATCTTCTGTTTACGAACAGCTCATCGATATTTACATAGAGAATGGTTTTTTCAAAGAACATTTAGTGTCCCTCGTCAAACGTGGAATGGAAGGAGCTCAAGAAATAAAAGCTAAAATGATAGAGTTACGCAATAACCCACCTAAAGAGATTGACGGAGAAGAAGTGGTGCTTATTGAAGACTATCAAACTTCAATAGCTAAAAACATGCAATCCCATGAGACGCATAACATAGACCTGCCTAAGTCTAATGTTTTAATTTACTACACAGAAAACGGGACTAAGGTCGCTGCTAGACCCAGTGGTACAGAACCGAAAATTAAATTCTATATCAGTGTAAATTCAACTCTAAAAACAAAAAGTGATTTTGAAGAGATCGATTCAGAATTGTCTTTAAAAATTGAACATATAAAAGCCGACTTAGGTATTTAAAAATCAGAATAACACTAAATGAATTATTTTAAAAAAATACTTCGCTTTGCGAAACCTTATAAGAAATATGCAGTGCTTAATATCATTGCCAATATTTTTTATGCTCTCTTTAGCGCCTTATCATTTATAGCTCTTATTCCTATGTTGGATGTGCTTTTTAAAGGGAAAGATGCTACAAAAATTACTGAGCCACCAGTTTATAATGGCATCGGTAAAGCCAAAGACTACTTTAAAGACTATTTGTCATTTCAAGTCAACGAGTACGCCCAAGATGATGCTTCTATTGCTTTGATTTTAGTCATCAGTTTGGTTATTGTATTATTTTTTCTTAAAAATATTTCAAACTACATCGCAATGTATTTTATAACCTTTCTTAGGAATGGCGTATTAAAGGACTTGCGAAATGCTCTTTACAAGAAAACCATTGAATTGCCTCTTTCTCATTATTCTGAAAAACGAAAAGGGGACACTATTGCTAGAATTACTAGCGATGTCTTAGAAATACAACACTCGTTTTTATCCATTTTAGAATTGATTGTAAGAGAACCCCTTACTATTTTATTTACCATCGGAGCGATGCTGTTCATTAGCTGGGAGTTAACTATTTTTGTCTTTATTTTTATCCCCATTTCTGGATTTATTATTTCGTTAATAGGTAAGTCTTTAAAGAAAAAGTCGGATAAAGTACAGCAAGAACAGGGCTTGTTTTTGTCGATTTTAGAAGAAACCTTAGGGGGACTCAAAATCATCAAGGGCTTTAACGCAGAATCCATTTTCTACACCAAGTTTAAGTCCTCTACTCAAAATTTCTACGATTTCTCCAATAAATTACTCAACCGACAAAATTTAGCTTCACCTGCTAGCGAATTTTTGGGAATAAGTGTTATCGCTGTGTTATTATGGTATGGAGGTAGAATGGTTTTAATCGACGGGACTCTGGATGGAAGTACGTTTATAGCTTATATGGGTCTTGCCTATAATATTTTAACGCCAGCTAAGGGCATTTCTAAAGCCTTGTATAATGTAAAGAAAGGGAACGCAGCTGCAGAACGTGTTTTAGAAATTTTAGAAACCAAAAACAGTATTACAGATGCTGATAATGCTATTGATAAAACTGAATTTAACTCTGAATTGACTTTAGAAAATATTTCATTCAAATATGAAAATGAATACGTCCTGAAGAATTTTCAAGCCACGGTCAAAAAAGGAAAAACAGTAGCTCTGGTTGGACAATCTGGAAGTGGGAAATCTACAATTGCCAATTTGGTTACCCGGTTTTATGACATCACCGAAGGTGAAATAAAAATTGACGGTATCAATATTAAAGACATGTCGCAAAATTCTTTGAGAGGACTTATGGGCTTAGTTACGCAAGATTCAATTTTGTTTAACGATACCATCAAAGAAAATTTGAAAATCGGAAAACCCAATGCTACCGATGAAGAATTGATAGACTCTCTGAAAATCGCAAATGCTTATGAGTTTGTAAAAGAGCTTCCTAAAGGTATGGATACCAACATTGGAGATAGTGGAGGAAAATTGAGCGGTGGTCAGAAGCAACGTATATCCATTGCTCGAGCGGTTCTCAAAAACCCACCTATCATGATTTTGGATGAAGCGACTTCCGCTTTAGATACTGAAAGTGAGCAACTTGTTCAAAATGCTTTAGAAAATATGATGAAAAACAGAACTTCTATAGTGATAGCTCATCGCCTGTCTACAATAAAAAATGCTGACACTATTATTGTCATGCATCAAGGTAAAATTGTGGAACAAGGAAGACATGATGAATTGATTGCTATTAAAGGAGTCTATAAGAAATTGGTTAATATGCAATCTTTTGAATAAGCTCTACTATTGAAAGAGAACGAAATCATAGACCATTTACAAAAAGGCACCAAGACTAATGAGGCCTTTCAAGCCCTTATCTCTGAGCATAAGGTGAGATTGTATTGGCACATAAGGACTATTGTAAAGTTACATGAAGATGCCGATGATGTATTACAAAATACGTTTATAAAAGTTTTTAAAAATATAAAATCGTTTAAAGGCGACAGCAAGCTTTTTAGTTGGATGTATAGAATCGCTACCAACGAGTCCATTACGTTTCTGAACAAAAAAGCCAAAAAGCTGAAACTTTCAGACCAAGAACTCAATGATTTTTTAATTGATTCTTTAGAAAGTGATGTTTATTTTGAAGGAAGTGAGATACAGTTTCAACTTCAAAAAGCTATTGACACCCTGCCTCAACAGCAAAAAACTGTTTTTAATATGCGTTACTTTGAAGATATCCCTTATGAAGAAATGTCAGAAATCCTAGGGTCAAGTGTTGGAGCATTAAAGTCTAACTATCACCATGCCAGAAAGAAAGTAGAAAAATTTTTGAAGCAAGATTAAACTTTCAAATCAAATTATAGTCTAAAGTATAGATGAAACATAAATCACATATAAACATAAGCAAATCAGGGTTTAAAGTTCCGGAAGGCTACTTCGATTCCGTTGATCAAACTATGGCTTCTAAAGTAAAATCAAAATCAGAAAATAGCAACTTCGGGTATAAAGTACCTGAGAGTTACTTCAATGATTTTAGCCTTGCAGTACCTTCAAAAGAAAGCTCTACCAAAGTTATAAAGCTTAAAGAGTTAAGCAAGTGGTTAGCAGCAGCGTCTATACTAGCATTTGCAGTACTTAGCGCTCTATATATTGATGATATAAGTCCGGATGAAAATCTTCAATTTTCTGATTTGGATAGAGATATGATTGAAGATTATCTAGACTACACTATGGAGAATCCTGAAGACTTTATTGAATATGAAAATACATCATCGATTAATACCATCGTAAATGATAATATCGTTAACTTAAAAGATAATGATATCTTAGAGTATTTAAATGATGAAATCGAAGATCAAGATTTTGAAAATGACTAGAAAAAAAATAATTATTACACTGTGTCTATTAACTTTAAGCTTTTTTGTAAAAGCCCAAGACAAAGACACTGAGCAAATAGAACAGTTGAAAATTGCATTTTTTACTGAAAAATTAAACTTATCTGCTAAAGAAGCAGTAAGGTTTTGGCCCGTCTATAATAAGCATAACAAGCGTTATGAAGAATTGAGAAAAAACAAATGGTCTAACATAAAATCCAAATTAGAAAAAATCGAAACATTAAGCCAAAAAGAGGCTGAAGTTTTACTAGACGATTATCTAGCTTACAAGCAGGCTAGAGTTGGCCTGCGAGAGGATTTTGTAAATAACCTAAAAGCGGTCATCACTTCCAAGCAAATCATGATGCTTAAAAAAGCTGAATATGATTTCAATAAAAAACTTTTGAAACAATACCAATCTGATAAGTCATCTAACGAGTAAATATCTATTTTTGCAGATTAAATCATAATCATGCGCTTACATAGAAATTTAGTCTTTGCCGTTATAGATACACTTCACCTTATCTTCAATGAAGATAAATATGCGGATAAGGAAATCTCCAATACATTAAAGCGAGATAAACGCTGGGGAGCAAGAGATCGAGGCTTCATAGCAGAAACCACTTACGATATCGTAAGATGGAAAAGACTATATTCTGAAATTGCAGACGTAAACCCTCCCTACTCTAGACCTAACCTATTTAGACTCTTTACGGTCTGGGCGACCTTAAAAGGTATAGAAATCCCAGATTGGAAACAGTTTGAGGATACTCCTACACGAAGGATTAAAGGCCGTTTTGACGAGCTTTCAAAAATCACAAAATATGCTGAATCCATTCCAGATTGGTTAGATGAACTTGGCCGAAAAGAATTAGGAAAACTGTGGGAAAGTGAAATCCATGCCTTAAACGAACAAGCGAAAGTAATTTTAAGAACTAATACACTTAAGATCACTCCCAAAAAACTTCAACTGATACTAGATGAGGAATTTATACCTACTAAATTAATAAAAGGATATCCTGAGGCCTTAGAGCTTTATGAAAGAGCAGATGTTTTTAAAACTGAAGCTTTCAAAAAAGGATTCTTTGAAGTGCAAGATGCATCGTCACAGAAGGTAGCACACGCCTTAAAACTTGAGCCTGGCTTGAGAGTTATTGATGCTTGCGCGGGTGCTGGAGGCAAAATTCTACACATCGCTGCTTTAATGGAAAACAAAGGCCAAGTTATCGCTATGGATATCTATGGCAATAAACTTAAAGAGTTAAAACGCAGAGCGAAACGTGCAGGAGCTCATAACTTGGAAACTAGAGAAATAGACTCCACAAAGGTCATAAAGAAATTACATGATTCTGCAGACCGCGTACTTATTGATGCTCCCTGTACAGGCTTAGGTGTTCTCCGACGAAATCCTGATGCTAAGTGGAAGCTAACTCCAGAATTTCTAAAGGAAATTAGAGAAAAACAACAAAACTTGCTCTTGGACTATAGTAAAATGGTAAAGCCAGGGGGTCTATTGGTATATGCTACATGCTCTATTTTACCTACAGAGAATCAAGTTCAAGTACAGGATTTCTTAAACTCACCTGAAGGTGAATTCTTTCAACTTGATAAAGATGAAAAAATCCTAGCCCACAAATCAGGATACGATGGGTTTTATTATGCAGTCCTCAAAAATACTAAATCGTAAAGTGAAACTTTTTACTTCTTCCTTACTTTTGATGCTAACAACATTTACCCATGCACAGGCACCTTATGGTTATTATGAAAGCACCGATGGCTTACTGAGTTACGAACTTAAAACTGCCCTTAAAATTATTATAGACGATATTGGTGATGGAAATGGTTTCCCTTCTCATCAGGACCAAGGCTATGGAGCTTTATACGATGCCTATGCCGCTGAAAATAGTGGAGATAGTGACGATTATTTTGAAAATGATGGGACTGTGTTGGATATGTATTCTGAACGTAGTCTTGGGATTGATAATTATAACTATGAGCATTTTAAAAATAACTGTGGCAACTATTCTGATGAAGGAGATTGCTATAACAGGGAACATTTAGTACCTCAATCTACATTTAATAGTGCCTCCCCGATGAAGAATGACTATTTCCATGTGGTCCCTTCCGATGGAGCTGTTAACGGAGCAAGAGGAAGCTTTCCTTTTGGAGAAGTCACAAATCCAAATTACACCTCTACAAATGGGTCTAAACGAGGTTCAAATACTTTCCCAGGGTACACAGGAATTGTATTTGAACCTATTGACGAATTCAAAGGAGATATTGCTAGGGCTGTCCTTTACTTTGCTATTCGATACGAAGATGAATTCAGTTCTAGTTGGAGGACAAACGATGTATTAGCAGATAATCCTCAAGATTTTTTTGTGGATTGGTACCTAGCCCTTTTACTGTCATGGCACCTCAATGATCCTGTTAGCGAAAGAGAAATCGATAGGAATAACAATGGATATCAATTTCAAAGCAACCGAAATCCGTTAATAGATCGTCCTGAATTTGCAGTGATGATCTGGGGAGATTTCACGGACAATGAGCCACCTTCTGCTCCATCAGATTTACAAGCCAACAACACCACCAATTCTAGTCTACAATTAAGTTGGACTTCTTCGGAAGATAATGTTGCTGTTGCCCAATATATTATTGAACAAGATAATGTCGATATTGGTAGTGTAGGATCCAACCAATCAACCTATCTCGTTACAGGATTAAACGCTGAGACCCTTTACAATTTTAGGCTCTATGCAGTAGACCAAGGCGGGAATATTTCTGAACCTAGTGACAATCTTGATGTTTTAACTCTGTCTGAACCTAGCTATCTCATTTCTGAAGATTTTGAGAACTGCTCTACTGCTTTAGATAACTTTACCGCCATAAGTGAAATAAGCGCATTAGATTGGAGATGTGTTTCTGATGATGGTGAAAACAATTCTCAGGGATACCAAATGAACGCTTTTCAAAATGGACAAATCCCGAGTTTGGACTGGTTAATTACAAGTAACAAAATTAATTTTGACGAATTTGAACTTGAAAAAATAAGCTTTTTCGCTTCTGCAAATTTCGGAAACACCAAACTGGAACTTCTGTTTTCGTCTTCGTATACTGGAAATGGAAATCCCTCTAATTTTAACTGGCAAGAGGTGCCCAATGTAGAGGTTCCACTTCATCCAAATGGAAGCGGTTCTTTGTTCACGTATAATGCTGAATCTATTGATATTTCTGAATTACCTGAGAACGCTTACATCGCTTTTCGATATAATACGACTAATGGTCAACTGGCAACGCGTTGGACTATTGATAATTTTAAGATTACGGGAGAACAGGTCTTATCATCTTCGAGTTTCTCCAATACATTGGAGGTTAAGCTATATCCAAATCCGTTGAAAAATTCGCATATTCATCTCAATTTTAATTCTAGTGATCGAAAAAGGATAGAGCTTTATGATCTAAATGGTAAGATATTATTAACCAAGCATAGTAAGCAAAATTATTTTAAGGAAGATTTGAATTGGCTAACGCCAGGAATTTATTTTTTTAAAATCTATCAACACGGCAATTCAGTGATTAAAAAATTAGTGAAAAAATAAAAAAAGATCAGGAAAACTTCCTGACCTTTTTTTATGAATTGACATAAACTAAATTTAGTTTAGTTTTTCATCGGATTTTCACCGGTTTGGTTTTTCATCAATATACCTTGCAATTTCTTTTGTAACTCTGGGTTATTCTGCAGTTGAGCTCCAATTTTCTCATACTGCTCTAAGGTTAAACCTTTCTCTTTAATCTTATTTTGCATATCTTCTTGAACTCCAGCCTGCATTCCCTCAATCTTTTTAAGTGCTGCTTTTTGCTTTGTCATTTCATCTTCCGTAGCGTCTACTTCAACTTCAGGATTCATTTGTGCCTGATAAATTTCATTGAACCGCGTTGCTGTTATTCCCTCAGCTTCGATAGCCGTAACCATTTCCTGCTGAATTTGTTGATTTACCTGTTGAACAGTCTGGTATGCCTCTGCAAATTTTTGAAGTTGAGCATCACTTACTTTTTCTTCAGTTTGAGCAAATGTAGATAGTAACCCAAACATGAATATACCGATGGTTAAAATTACTTTTTTCATGAGTTTCGTTTTTAATATTTTGTAAGCACAATTATATGAATTAAGAATTAGCCAAAAAAAAATAGTGGCCTAAAAAGTATATCTTTAACTTTTAAAAATCAAATTTTATCAAAGTTTTAGATGTTTTGCCTCCTCCCAAAACTTATCCATCTCCTCTAATGACATAGTTGATAAATCTAAATTGTGCTCTTTAGCTCTTTTCTCTAAATGTTGAAATCTAAAAATGAACTTTTTATTAGTTCGCTCTAAAGCTGTTTCAGGATCGATTTTCAAAAATCTCGCGTAATTGATCATCGAAAACAAAACATCTCCAAATTCATCTTCTATTTTATTCAAATCATTTGCTTTCACCTCTTCTTGTAGCTCTCTTAATTCTTCTTGGACTTTTTCAAAGACTTGCGAGGGTTCTTCCCAATCGAAGCCAACACCAGCGACTTTGTCTTGAATCCTACTAGCTTTTATTAAGGCTGGCAAAGATTTGGGGACACCTTGTAAAACACTCGTATTCCCCTCTTTTAGCTTTAGTTTTTCCCAATTTTCTTTAACCTGTTTTTCGTTTTCAACTTTTGTATCTCCATAGATATGAGGATGCCTATCTACAAGCTTTTTACAAAGGCTATCTATCACATCAGCAATATCGAAATCTCTAGTTTCACTTGCTATTTTTGAATAAAATACAATATGAAGCAAGACATCTCCAAGCTCTTTTTTGATCTCCACCTTATCATTCTCCAATATAGCATCTCCCAGTTCATAAACCTCTTCTACTGTCAAATTCCGAAGAGATTCCATCGTTTGCTTTTTATCCCACGGACATTTCTCTCTGAGTTCGTCCATGGTATCAAGCAAATTCTCAAAGGCTTTTAATTGCTTTTGTCTTGTGTACATATTTTTTATTTTAAATGTAAATATTCTAAACAAAAAACCCTCTAAATATGAAAAATTTAGAGGGTTGGAAGGATATAAATGTAGAAATTAATTTTCTTTTGGGTCTTCAAGCGTTTCTTCTTCATCTTTTGGATCTGAAAAATCTGTGATTTCTTTAGATATCAAAAGATTATACCACTGTATAACTTTTTTAATATCTGAAGGATAAACACGGTCTTCATCGTATTCTGGAAGGATTTCACTAAAATAATCAGTCAATTCTTTTTTAGAAGATTTATGATCTATAGATTGTTTCCCTTCTTCCTTATCGAAAATCTTTTGAAAAACGTTCCTTAGAGGTATTTCTTCTGTGTAAGTATAAATGGCAATTTCACTTAAGATACTGACATTATTTTTCATGCTCACAGGAATTTTTTTTCCATCGATAAATGATTCTGCTAAAAAACCACCTCTGGTTTGAGCTTTTAATTCAAAAAGTCCAGGTTTACCGGATATAGATAATACTTTGTCTAATTTCATACGTTATATTTTTGGCTGGCAAATATGCAAATTGTTTGGCTTTATAAGCCGGTCTATCTAATTTTTTTAGCTAGTGGGTATTTCATCTTGTATCCAACCTCTATTTTACCCTTGGAAATATTGGTCAATTTACTTTTTATAAGTCTTTTCTTCAGGTTAGAAATCCTATCTGTAAATAAAACTCCCTCAATATGATCGTATTCATGTTGAACCACACGAGCAGCTAGGCCCGACAGCTTTTCCTTTTGAGGAGTGAAATTTTCGTCTAGATATTCAATCGTAATTCCAGGCTTCCTAAAGATATCTTCATGAACATCTGGAATACTTAAACAGCCTTCGTTAAAATCCCATTCTATACCGTTTTCTTCGATAATTTGTGGATTGATAAACACACGCTTAAAGGACTCTAACTCATTTTTTTCAAGATCACTAAGAGACTCATCCTCAGAAAAAGGCTTAGCATCTACAATAAACAAACGAATAGACAGACCTATTTGTGGGGCTGCTAGTCCTACTCCACTTGCATTGTACATGGTTTCAAACATATTTTCTAAGAGCTCATCGAATTTTGGATAATCCTTCGAAATGTCTTCTGCTTTTTTCTTTAGCACAGGAGAACCATAAGCTATAATCGGTAATATCATAATCTCAATTTTACGTGAGTGGGCATCGACCCTTTAGTTTTAGAATTGCAAAAATACAGGTTTTATTTCTTTTGATTTGGATAATCCCTTAAATCCGCAAGTTAACTTCAAATGCACAAAATTTCTTCAAACAACGTCTTTTAAGTTTATTTTTAGATAGACTTGAGTAATAAAACACGATTTCGCTTGTCTAACCGCTTTTGAAATTGCGTT
>Ga0306893_100051_pt1 | contig 63233 bp, 54 predicted proteins | sample AntDeeMetagen293_FD_190417 | JGI IMG/M metagenome (GOLD analysis project Ga0306893, IMG submission 190417) | Saline lake microbial communities from Deep lake, Antarctica - Metagenome #293 (v2) (version 2) | ecosystem: Environmental > Aquatic > Non-marine Saline and Alkaline > Saline | place...
AAAATAAGTGAAAATATTTACATTGAAACACTGTGTGTAATCTTATTATGCACAGTGCTTTCTTCTTGAAAAAACCATAACGTCTTGCGGATTTAAGGAGTATTGGTAAAAAACTTCTTGTTGGTCTCATCAGTTATTAAATCACCTATATTATAAGACTTTAATACCAAATTAAATTTATAATGTCGTAGGAATAAATTGAATTATACGACAGTATAAATTCAATTTGGTAGTAGATCGTGACGGGTGGTTACGATAAACGCTCCTTAAGGCCTTAAATTTAAAACTCTATTCTTAGGATATTTTAAAGTGTAGCTATAGTTCAAAGTGGTTTTTTCGTTAGGCTGTAGTTGTACTTTCCAGGTTATATATCCAGTTTTAGAATCGTATTCTGCCTTGCTATAGTTTACATCTTCGACCTCTATGGACTCATTTCTAGAAATAGGCACACGTTCTTGAATAAGAATATTAACCACTGAATTTTTAGTGTTTTTTACTTCAATTTCATAAGCTTTTTCGATAATTCTAGTGTTACCAAAGAAAGTCTGAGAAGTCTTTTTTCTAGGAAGTGTGCGTTCCAATACAATCTTTTCATCGGTACCTAAGGAGATGCTTAGGTTATCCTCTAAAAATCCAAGGTTTAAACTCGTAGTACCAAGATAGCTATTTGCAAAATATAAGTTGGCAGTCCCATCTATCAAGTCAAGGTCTTGCCAGTCTTTTAATTGAGCGATCAAAAATACAGAGGATGAAAATTCTGGAGCAGAGTAGTATTCGTAGGTAGTTTCAAGCTCGTGTTCATTGAGTTGGAACTGTTTATAGTCGAAATTTGAAGCCAAGCTGATGGGTTGAGGAAGTTGAAACTCAACAGAAGTCTGTTGTTGTATAGCTTGAGCAACCTCTTGGACAGCGTCAACTGATTCTTTTCTTTTTGAGTTTCCATAACCCATAATAACTACTTCGTCTAAACTCGCGGAATCTGTCTCAAGATTAATGTTAATATTACTGTTATAAACGGGAATACTGACGCTTTCAAAACCTAAATATCTATAAGTGATTGTTTGTGAGTTTCCAACATCGATAGAGTATTTCCCATCAAAATCCGTTTGAGTGCCGTTATTCCCAATCATCACATTTACACCTGGCAGAGGTTGACCTTGTTGGTCAAATACCTTTCCCCGAACACTTTTTACACTAGGGTTATACCTTAAATTTTGATATTTATTAGATTGTCTTTTTTGTTGAACCGGAGAATTATAATCTAAATAATAAGGCTCTAATTCTGGTTTGACAGAGTTGCTATTTGGTTTTGCAGTGGATAGCTTTAAGTTGATGTTTTCCCAATCCTCCCCGCTGCTCTGGTAAACCTTTGCTTTATAGGTAAGAGTGATGTTTTCATCAATATCTTCAGCTTTGAGGTCATAGGACGCATACCAGCCTGCATCAAAAATAAAGTAACTCAAAGCAATAGTTCTGTTTCCACTATTCTCAGCTTCTAGTTCAAGCGTTATCTTACCTCTGTTAATTCGGTTTTTACTTTCTAGTTTATTGATCTCATTAGTGAGTTTTGAAATGTCTTCGTTATGCGCTTTAAGAAGGAGTTGTTGGTCATAAATTGAATTGGAAATAGATTCAATCTGCGAGGAGTAATACTCTTTGTAGGCTTTTATTTTTTCAACGTTCAATTCATTTTCGCCGCCATCCAGGTTTTGATTATTTTCTAGAAGCGCTATGGACTTTTCTAAAGATTTTATTTTGTTGTCTGTATAAGCTTTCTTTTTTTCGAAGTCTTTAAGTTGATTCCTCAATTTATCTAAAGCTATGGAGGACTCCTTTTCATTTAAAAAGTCAGTTTCGAAAGAAATAAAATTCAAATTGATATTTTCAAGACCATTAACGATGATACTGGATTCATCGATATTTGGCGATAAGTTGTCGAAGATTAACGTAGTAATACCTTCATTTAAGTTGACCTTTTTTTCTGAAGTCACTTGAGCGCCAGAATTATAGACAATCGCAGAAACGACCTTAGAATCTACAGTTTGGGTTTGTGAGTAAAGTTGAAAATTTAGAACGAAAACTAGAAGAATTAAAATAGACCTCATATAAATTGGTTTTATACTGGAAAAATACTTAAAATTGTTTTGAACTCAGCATAACTTTTATAAATTTCAAATAAAATTGACAACGATAAATCTAAATTGTGACTTAGGCGAAGGAGGGAAGTACGATGCGCTATTAATGCCGTTTCTGTCTTCTTGCAATATTGCTTGTGGCGGACACTATGGAACTTTCGAGTCCGTAAGAACAGCTGTTGACCTTGCAAAACAGCATCATGTACAAGTTGGGGCACATCCTTCTTATCCAGACCTAGACAATTTTGGTCGCCAGTCTATGTCACTTCCCTTCCAAGACCTTAAGGAGAGTCTACACCATCAAATCGATTTGGTAGAAGAAGCCTGTTTGTTATATGAGGTCAACTTACATCACGTAAAGCCTCATGGGGCTTTGTACAATGATATGCGGAAAAGTCCAGAACTAGCAAATTTAGTGTTAGAGGTTATTCAGGAAAGAAATAAGGATTTGGTATTGTTTAGCCCGCCTAGAGTAAATTTTCAAAACGAAATTCCAGATTCGATTCATATTTGGATTGAAGGTTTTGCAGATCGAGCCTATCAAAACGATTTAAGTTTGGTTCCAAGAACTCAAAAAAATGCTGTTCTACACGATCCAGATCTTATTTTCAAAACTGTTTTCAATATGATAAAACATCAAAAAGTGAAATCAATTTCGGGTGAAGAAATCGATCAGAAATTTGATACTATTTGCGTACATAGCGATACTCCAAATGCCCATGAAATTTTGAAGATATTGACCACCCAATTATCTAAAAATGGAATCAAAATAGATAGAAAATCATGAGTGAATCTGTGCGTATATTTCAGCTTAGTGAGCGTTCAATTTTGATTGAATTTAACCGAGATATTAATAAGAATCTCCTATATTTCCTTTTGAATTTAAAAGAAAATATCTTTCTAAATAAAGGTCAACAAATACTTCAAGTTACAAATACATACAATTCATTGTTAGTTATTTACAAATCCACTATAAATAATTTCTATAGTGAAAAAGACAATTTTTTAGAACTTATTTCCGACGTATCTACAACGGATATGCCTAAGACTCCTACCAGAAAAATACCAGTGTGTTACGAGTTGGATTTTGGTTTAGATTTAGAAGAAGTTTCTGAAAAAACTAGCCTATCAATTTCAGAAATTATAAAGCGTCATACTCGCCCAATTTACACCGTATATTTCATCGGATTTTTACCTGGTTTTCCTTATTTGGGAGGTATGGATTCTTCCTTGTTTTGCAGGCGAAAATCCAATCCTAGGTCTAAGATAAATTCGGGTTCAGTTGGGATTGCTGGATCTCAAACTGGAATTTACCCTTCAAGCTCTCCAGGAGGTTGGCAAATTATCGGAAGAACACCACTATCTTTATTTGATAGTCATAAAACAGATACCCAATGTGTTTTGAGTCCAGGAGATTCGCTCCAATTTGAATCAATTTCTAAGGAAGAATTTGATGACCTTCAATCTCATCCTTCCGACATAAAACCATAAGAATGAGCATTTATATTCATAAAGCAGGATTGTATTCTTCTCTACAAGATAAAGGAAGGTTCGCGGGGATGCCTTACGGGGTTCCAATTTCTGGAGCGATGGATCAAAATCTTTATCATTTTACAAACCATATACTGGAGAATCCCGCCAATTCTTCATCAATGGAGTTTTATCAACAAGGCTTAGAACTTGAGTTCACTTCACCAACATTTATGTGTATAGGCGCTTTAGGAGGCGATTTTAAACTCAATGATAAAGCGGTAGAACCTTTCGAAATCTTAAAGATCAAAAAAGGAGACTATCTTAAGATTAAACAACTAACAAAGGGGAATTGGGGATATATTGCTGTGAAAGGCGGCTTTGAGTCTGAAGGGCCGTTTAACAGTCAAAGTTTTTATGAGCCCATAACGAAGCGGCAATTTGAAAATGATGATGTTTTAATTTACAGGGCTTTCGATGGAGTGAGTGGTGGGGAGTCACCTGTATTGGACATGAGTTATTACACTTCAACTGAACTGGAGGTGTCTGAAGGTCCTGAATTTTATAAGCTAAGTCAAACCTTAGACTACCAATTAAAACATGCTGAGTTTTCTTTGTCTACATCTTTGAACCGCATGGCTTATCAAATCCAAGAGCGTTTGGCAAATGACTTGGAGGAAATTATCACGGGTCCTGTGCTGCCGGGAACTATTCAGTTTACGCCTGCTGGGAAAATGATAGTATTGATGAGAGATGCACAAGTGACAGGTGGTTACCCACGAATCCTTCAGTTTTCTGAAAAGTCCATAAATCAGTTGTCGCAAATGCGAGTCAAATCAAAATTCACTTTTAAGCTTAACGGAATAAATTCAGAAAAGATTTGAAAGAATCCAGTCGTTTGTAAGGGGGATATTTTATAGGGATATCCAGCCAATTTTTACGATGAACAATGGGTTTTTGGCGTGTAAAAGCCTCAAATGACGCCCTGCCATGGTAATTACCAACTCCACTAGCACCTACACCTCCGAATGGAAGTTTATCGTTTACAAAATGAACGATAGTGTCATTGATGACTCCTCCTCCAAAATCGAAGCTTTGATTTACTTGATTGGTGAAGGAACTATTTTCGCTGAACACGTAAAGAGACAAAGGCTTTTCGAAGCTATTGATAGTTTCCTCCAAATCCTTAAAATCGGTGAAGCTAAACAGCGGTAAAATAGGACCAAAAATTTCCTCTTTCATCAGTGGAGAGTCAAAATCTGGAGAATCCACTAGCGTAGGAAATATGAAATTGGTTTCTGCATTAGAAATCCCGCCATAGATGACGTTTTGATCGTTTAGAAATCCATCTAATCTTTCAAAGTGAGAAGCATGGATAATTCTCGCATAGTCTGAAGATGCTTTAGAAGAATCTCCATAAAAGTCTTTAAGGGTTTCTATTAACTTCTGCTGAAATTTCTCTCTGATGTCTGAATGAATAAGCAGATAGTCTGGAGCGATGCAAGTTTGACCTGCATTCAAAAACTTTCCCCAGCAAACTCGTTTGGCGGCAATATCTAGATTTGCAGAAGCATCTATGATGCAGGGATTTTTTCCACCCAATTCCAGAGTGTGTGGCGTCATATGTTTTGCGATCTGCTGCGAAACAATTCTTCCTACAGGAACACTTCCTGTAAAAAAGACATAATCCCATTTTTGATCTAATAAAATTTGAGCTGTGTCTACAGCGCCTTGGATTACTTTAGCTTGGGAGTCTTCAAATACTTCACTAATTATTTTTTCTAAGACATCTGCGGTATATGGGGCATGTTCAGAAGGTTTTAAAACAACTGTATTTCCGCAAGCAATGGCTCCAATAACTGGTGTAATAGCTAACTGAAAGGGGTAATTCCAAGGGGCTATCACAAGAACTTTCCCCCAAGGCACGTAATAGATTTTATCACTAGAGGGGAAGTTTAGCCAAGCAGAGGAAATTGATTTGGGTTTGGACCATTTTTTAATTTTTTTGATAAAGAGGTTTAATTCCTTGTAAGCCACAAAAAGTTCGGTAGTAAAAACTTCAAATTCTGGCTTTTGAAAATCTTTATAAAGCGCATCTACAATATCCTGTTCGTGAGATTTAATACTAGCTTTTAGTTTTTCTAGAGTCTGTATTCTTTCAGAAATAGATTTCGATTTTTCAGATTTTAAAAATTGATCCTGTTCGATCATCAAACTTTTGACTTGATCTTCCTTCATAATTGCATTTTTTTAAATTTAAGCTTTAGTATGAAATAAAATTCAACCTTATAGAGTTATTTATGTTTTAAAGATGACGTTATTTGCACAATTAAACAAACGAATAAAATGAACTTGACCATCAAGATAAACCTAATTTTTTTAGTTGTTTTTTTAATAAGTAATAAAGCAATTGCTCAAAGAGATACCATTAACACTGATAAGTTGATTATCGTAAAGCAATACTCACCTACGGTAAATGATGCCTTTAAAATTAAGCAAAAGCCAAGCGAAAAGGATTCTATAAAACAGTTACGTCGAGACTTGTCCTATTCTTTTATCGACGTTCCTGTAGCTTCTACGTTTACACCTGCAAAAGGAACAGCCTCTGGCGTTCGCATGTCTCCGCCAGACAAGCTTTTTGAAAACTATTCAAGGTTTGGAGTAGGAAATTTCTCAACTATTCTAGCCGATTTTTATAGTAATTTCGATATCAATCGAGACCGTCATTTAGATATTGCCTTTAATCATTTATCCTCCCAAGGAGGTATTGATGCTGTTGTATTGGATGATGATTTTTCAAATACCAACCTAAGATTAGATCTCACATCACAAGATCGATATTTCGATTGGAATACTGGTTTTGACGTGAATCACAGGGAAGTCAATTATTACGGATTGGAATCAACGCTGGCAAATGCTCTATCTCAAGACCAACTTAAGGCTATAGATCCCAAACAAACCTATACAAAACTAGAAGCTTTTGGAGGAATTCGTTTTACAGACCTTGTTTTAAAAGAAGCAGATATAACCGTCTATAATTTTACAGATAATTTTAGCAGTTCAGAACAATTGCTAGATATTCAACCTTTAGTAGAAATTCCCTTAAGGGCTCAAAATTTATCAATTAAAGGAGATTTTAAGTTTTTGAATGGTTCTTTTGAAGAGCGTTTGATAGGGGATGGAAGCTTGGATTATCAACAATTCCAAGCAGGAATTAATCCTTTTATGAAGTTCAATATTCAGAATGTAAATTTGAAGTTAGGAGCTAAAGCTGTCTTTTTTAGTGACATGGAAAATAGCGAGAATAAAGTCTTTTTTTATCCAGATATAAAAGCTGAGTTTAGTCTTAACCAAGAAACTATCAAAGTATTTTTAGGAGTGGACGGTAGTCTAGAGCAAAATACCTATGAAAATTTATCTCAGCAGAATCCATTTTTATCTCCTACTCAATTCATAAGACCTAGCAATAATCAATACAATGCTTTTGCAGGATTTACAACCAAATTATTGGAAAACTTGTCCTTATCTTCTCAAATCAATTATTCTAGCACAAACAACACTGCTTTTTTTATATCAAATCCAGATATTGATTATGGCAATGGTCAATCTAAAAGAGGCTTTGATTATCGAAATTCCTTTAGTGTAGTATACAACGATTTAGAGACCTTTGGAATCTCTGCGGATTTAGCATATCAAATTGATAGTGATTTCAATATAGGCTTCTTTGGAAAGTATTCAGATTTCTCAACAGGAAATGGAGAACCAGCCTGGAACCTTCCTGAAGTTGAATTAAGGGCTTATGCAGATTTTAATTTTACCAAAAATTGGAATTTCTCAGCAGCATTATTTTATATCGGAGAACGTAACGATGCTTTAGAAAATATTTCGATAGATTCCAATTCATTTCCAATTTCAAGTGGTCGGATTAATAATACAGTAGATGGCTATTTAGATCTTAATGCGTCCTTGGAGTACAAGATCAATCCTAGACTTGCAGTATTTGTGAATGGAAATAACCTATTGAACAATTCTTACAACCGTTGGCAGAATTTTGAAGTCCAAGGTATACAAGTCCTAGGGGGACTAACTTACCAATTCAACTGGTAACTGTTTGCTTAATTTTCTTAACAAAAAGGAAACATTAGAATGCTTTATTTAAGTAGATTTGCGAAAATTGATTTTACAACAAATCCTAGCTGATGGCAAAGAAGTTTAAACGTTATGATCGCGATAGGCCTTATTTAAATATTCTTGATTTTCTTTCTGAAGAAAAAACGTTTTTAATTATAATTGTAGTAGGTATTATCGTTGCCGCAACGTCTACTACCAACGCCAATTTCGCTATGTGGGTTGGTTTCTTTTTTGCTGCTTATGCTGCTGTGGCAAACGATAGTATACAGTCTCTAGGAACCTTTATAGAAAGTAATAAAGCAAATAAATGGTGGATTCTTTGGCTATTTATTGGAGGTATTTTTTTAGTAACCGTCACTTTCAGTTTTATTTATTTTGATGGAGATGTGACTTACCAAAGATTGACCAATCCGGATGGTACTTCCGACTATCCACACCCCGAGAAATTCACTTTTTTTCAAGTTATAGCTCCTTTAGTCTTGTTGATTTTGACGAGACTTAAAATGCCAGTATCTACAACCTTTTTATTATTGAGTGTTTTCAGTGCCGATACCTCAGGTATTACATCGGTCATTTTCAAAAGTTGGTCCGGTTATATTTTAGCATTTATAATTTCATTTTTGGTGTGGTATTTATCCTATAACACCATTAGAAAGTACTTTAAGAGCAGGAAACATAGTCAATATTGGATGGCGGTTCAATGGATTGTGAGTGGCACCTTGTGGGCGACTTGGGTGATGCAGGATGGCGCTAACATTGCCGTATTCCTACCAAGGTCACAAACTGTAGGTCAGTTTTCAATTTTTGCCTTAACCATATTCTTTGGTTTAGGTTTACTATTCTACTTACGAGGTGATAAAATTCAAGGAGTAGTGAGCGAAAAAACTAGAGTTTCTGATATACGTGCAGCCACTTTAATAGATTTGTCTTACGTTATCCTTCTGGTTTACAAGCTCTTTATTTCTACCGTACCTATGAGTACAACTTGGGTTTTTCTGGGTATTATCGGCGGTAGAGAAATTGCCATTAGCCTTTCTCGTAAGAAAAAAGGAAATAAACACAAAAAGAAAGCGGCCCTTATGATAGGTAAAGATTTTGGTTATGCCATGATAGGACTCTTTGTTTCTATAATTCTGGCTGCCAGTGGAAATTCTGCCATACGTGACGAAATTTATTCTTCAATTCAAAACTTATTTTAATGAAAATTTTTATTTCTATTCTTTCACTTGTATGTGTAATATTGTCTTCTTGTGAGTCTAAAGAAGAGGTTGATCTCCTGGTTATAAATGCTAAAGCGTATACCGTAGATGCAGATTTTTCTACTGCTGAAGCCTTTGCTGTTAAGGAGGGGAAAATAGTAGAAGTAGGGTCAACTTCAGATTTAAGTTCGAAATATACGGCTAAGGAAACTCTAGATGCGGAACAAAAAACGATCCTGCCAGGACTTATCGATGCCCACGCACATTTGTATAATCTAGGCTTAAAACTAAGCCGTGTTGATTTAGATGGAACTGTGAGCTATAAGGATGTGATCTCAAGATTACAGGAGTTTAAAAAGAAATTTCCTGAAACAGAATACATCATTGGTAGAGGATGGGATCAAAATGATTGGCCCATAAAAGAATTTCCTACAAAAGATACTTTAGACTTACTATTTTCAGATATTCCGGTGGCACTTACCAGAATAGATGGACATGCGATGATTGTAAATCAAAAGGCTCTAGATAAAGCTAATATTGATGAATCCACTCCGGTTTTTGGAGGAGAAATAGTTCAAAATAATGGAAAGCTAACAGGAATCTTAATCGATAATCCTATGGCTAAAATTAGAGCTACATTTCCAAAATTGGATAAAGCGGCTCAAACTACTGCCCTAAAATCTGCTGAAGATATTGCTATTTCCTTAGGACTTACAAGCTTAGTCGATGCGGGTTTAAATTCTGATGTGATTCATTTGATAGAGGATTTGCAAAATGCGGGTGAGTTAAAAATGAGAATTTATGCCATGTTAAGCAATAATGAAGAAAATATAAGTGAATTTTTAAAGTCGGGTATTTTAAAAACAGACCGTTTGAATGTGAGTTCTGTAAAAGTATATGCAGATGGCGCTTTAGGCTCAAGAGGAGCCGTTTTAAAAGAACCCTATTCAGATAAGGAAGATCATTTTGGAAGTATGATTATCGACCTAAATGACTTTAAAACCTTAGCAGTTAGATTATATAATTCTGAATTTCAAATGAATACTCACGCTATCGGCGATTCTGCTAATTACGTAGTGCTTAAAACCTATGATAGTTTATTACAGAATGACGAAAACAGAAGGTGGAGAGTAGAACACGCGCAAGTGATGGACGATAAGGATTTTAAGTATTTTGATGGTGAGAACATTATCCCATCTGTTCAACCTACCCATGCTACGAGTGATATGTACTGGGCAGAAGATCGTCTAGGCAAACAAAGAACTGGTTTTGCCTATGCTTATAAAACTCTTTTGGATCATGCGGGTAAAGTTGCTTTAGGAACGGATTTTCCTATCGAAAATGTAAACCCTTTCCTCACCTTTTATGCGGCTGTAGCTAGACAAGATTTAGAAAACTATCCTGAAGGAGGTTTTAATCCTGATGAAAAACTGTCTAGAGAAGAAACATTGAAAGGAATGACGATTTGGGCTGCTTATGCCAATTTTGAAGATAAAGAAAAAGGAAGTTTAGAGCCAGGTAAATTTGCTGATTTTATCCTTTTAGATCAAGATCCAATGGAAGTGGAATTAAATAAAATTCCTACTACCAAAGTACTTTCCACTTATATAGGCGGCGAAAAGGTCTATAGTCTTAATTAAGTTTTAGCTTGGCTAGAAACCCATAGTGATCATCTGAATAAATTAACTCACAGGTGAATCCTTCTTTTTCTGATAGGTCTTTCAGTAACTCGAAGTCCAGATATAACCAAGGGAATGGTCGAGAGGTTTTGTTTTTATAACTGGTCGAATACGTTATTTCCCCATAATATTTGCTATCATCCATGATTTCATTCTCGTGGAGGAAAATCAAGTCTGAAGAGTCCAGCAATACTTGGCCATCAGGTTTTAGAAGAGTTTTGATTTGATTAAAAAAAACAGGCAGGTTTTTAATCGTTTGAGCTATGCCTATGCCATTCATTAATAGAAGTATCGTATCAAAAGTTTTATCTTTTAAAATAAAGAAATCGGTTTGCATAGCTTCAGGCAACCCTCTTTCTTTACAAATTCCAATGCATTTTTTAGAAATATCAATTGGTAATACGTCTAGACCTCTCTTTTTTAATTCTAAGCTATGACTTCCTGCACAGCAGCCAACATCCAGAGTTGTACCCATCGAGAGCTGGATTGCTTTCTGCTCAATTTCGGGCATTTCTTCATAAGTTCTAAATAAATATTCTACTGGAATTTTATCATCATAAAAGTCTTCAGCATGAACAATGATTGGGGTTTGATCTTGTCTTTTGTAGTGACTTTCTACGGCTAAGCCAAATATATCTTTAGATATAGAGTTAGGATTCAAGTGTATGATTTTATATTTGTAATATGAATGAGTTTTTAAAACAATTGCCAGAGATGGCCAAAGATAAGCATAAAGCCCATAAAGATTTTTTCAAAAGATTGAAAAAGAAACCACCAAAGCACCTCGATCAAACTATGCAACAACTCCATGAGGAGACTTTTGAAGAAGTAGATTGTCTTACTTGTGCTAACTGTTGTAAAACCACGGGCCCTTTATTTTTAAATAAAGATATCGAGCGCATCTCCAAACACTTTAGAATGAAACCTTCAGTATTTATAGATACTTATTTAAGAGTTGATGAAGACAATGATTATGTCTTACAAAAAGTTCCATGTTCGTTTTTGGGTGAAGATAACTATTGTTCTATTTATGATGTTAGGCCAAAGGCATGCTCCAAGTTTCCTCATACGGATCGGAAAAAATTTCAGCAAATTTCTAAACTGACTTTAAAAAATGTTGAAATTTGTCCCGCTGCCTTTAAGATTGTCGAAAAAATGACCAAGCAGATTAAAGTGTAACTAAGTCTTGATGTTTTTCGGCAACATAAGTTTCCATTATTTTGAAGAAATTCAAAATATCTTTGTCTCTATTATTGCTATTTATGGTGACAAGTCTCACAAATGTTTTACCATCAAACTCACCGTAACCCACCATTAATTTCCCGTCTTGGTATAAAGAATTGCATAAATCTTTTGGATCTATGTTTTTATAATTGAAGCATACAGAAATAGAATCTTCAAAAGAATACAATTCATAGTCGGAGTGATTCTTGACGTAAGTTCTAGCCGTTTCTGCCAAGTCAAATTGTTGATTCACCATTTGTTCTAAGCCTTTGGTTCCAACAGATTTCCATAAGGTCCAAAATTTTAGAGCATCGTTCCTTCGTCCACATTGTAAGGAGGTTTTCCCTAAATTATACTCATCTCCATCCGTTTGGTATAGATAATCGGCCTCACAGGCAAAGGAATGCTTAAGGTTGTGTTTTTCTTTAGTAATCAAGATAGAACAGCTCAAAGGAACGTTCAACATCTTATGAGCATTAAAACTAAAGGAGTCTGCGTGTTCAACTCCGTTGACTAGGTGTTTATACTTTTTACTAAAAATTACTGAACCACAATAAGCCCCATCAACATGTAGCCATAGGTTTTTATAATTCTTTGTGACATGATGTATAGCTTCAATATCGTCGAAAGCTCCTAAAACAGTTGTCCCTGCAGTAGCATTCACGAAAAATGGCTGAAATCCTTGCTTTAGATCTTCTTCAATTTGATTTTGAAGCGCTTTAGGCTTCATTTTTCCAAACTTATCGGTTTCTATTCTTCTTATTTGTGAGATTCCAATTCCGCCGAACATGGCGTTTTTGGTAATGGAATAGTGCGAAGTATCTGAAGTATAAATAATCATTTTTTCAGAAACACCTTCAAACTTTATATCTCTGTTATAAGCATCTCTGCCCATAAGCATGGCCATAAAATTACTCATGGATCCACCAGGAGGAAAGGTGCCATCTGCATTTTCGCCAAAATTTAACATTTTGCAAACTTTATCTATAATGGCCTTCTCAATACCAACTTGTGGTCCCGCAACTTTGTAAGTATACATGCTGTTGTTGAGCATTACGGCCAAGAGTTCTCCTAGAGTGCCTTTATAATTTCGACCACCAAATAATTGATTGAAAAACAATTTTGTAGAAGTTCTAGGAGTGCTTAAAACGACATCTTCTAGTAAGGATTCAAACTTCTCTCCATCAAGTCCTTCTGCATCTAAATCCAAATCCAAAGTTTCAAAAAGTTGTTCGGCTTCAATTGGTTTTACAACCCCTTCTTTTTGCTCGTGATCTATAAGTTTTTGTGAAATTTTTTGAAATACTTTGAGGTCTGCTTGCATAAGCCTTTTTTGAAATTTATATTTACTAACATTGAATATTTTTCAATATGTATAAAAATACTTAAAAAATTTAGACTCCTTGGAAAGCATCACATCTTTAAAGAAACTTTTAGAAATATTACCAACTTGTAAGGGACAGGATTATTTTGAAATTGCACAACACTTGTCAATTCCAGAAGTGGATTTAACGCCTTATGCATTTTGGTCTCAAGAGACCTACACGAGGAACTGTGTTTCAAGAACTTCTAAATACGAGTTACTTCTATTATGCTGGGAAGAAGGGCAAGAAACTCCTGTTCATTGTCATAATGGAGAAGAGTGTTGGGTGTATTTGGCTGAAGGTAAGCTTAGGGAAAAACGATACGTCGAGGTAGATGGAGATTTGGAAAAAATAGCAGATGTGCAGATGACTCATAGTCGATTATCCTACATGAACGACGCTTTAGGGTATCACTCTTTGCATAACCTTAATAAAGGACGATCGATAAGTCTTCACCTTTATGTAGGACCTATAGATGAATGTTCTGTTTATATAACAGAAAAAGATGAATTTGTATTTAAGGAACTAGACTATTATTCCAAAAACGGAGAAAAACTTTCACATAAATAAAAAATAAAATGAATTGGACTACCGCTAAAGAGTACACAGATATTACTTATAAAAAATCTAATGGTGTTGCAAGGATAGCCTTTAACAGACCAGACGTGAGAAATGCTTTTCGTCCTAAAACGGTTAATGAACTTTTTGATGCGTTTTTGGATGCAAGGGAGGACACTAGCATAGGTGTTGTATTATTTTCGGGTGAAGGCCCATCTTCTAAAGATGGTAAATATGCATTTTGCAGTGGTGGAGATCAAAATGCAAGAGGTCACCAAGGTTATGTAGATGATGACGGCACCCCAAGGCTCAATATTCTTGAAGTACAAAGATTAATTCGCTTTATGCCTAAAGTGGTTATTGCCGTTGTGCCAGGTTGGGCTGTTGGTGGTGGGCACTCTCTACATGTCGTTTGTGACTTGACGTTGGCAAGTAAAGAGCATGCTATATTTAAACAAACCGATGCAGACGTGACGAGTTTTGATGGTGGATATGGTTCTGCTTATCTCGCTAAGATGGTAGGGCAAAAGAAAGCTAGAGAAATATTTTTCCTAGGCAGAAACTACAGTGCTCAAGACGCTTATGAAATGGGAATGGTGAATGCAGTGATTCCTCATGAAGACTTAGAGTCTACGGCTTATGATTGGGCTCAAGAAATACTTGAAAAATCTCCAACCTCTATCAAAATGCTGAAATTTGCTTTTAATGCTACAGATGACGGTATGGTAGGGCAACAAGTCTTTGCAGGAGAGGCTACTAGATTAGCCTACATGACTGATGAAGCAAAAGAAGGAAGGGATGCATTTTTAGAAAAAAGAAAACCAAACTTTAAAAATATCAAATGGTTTTCATAAATTAGATTTTAATAACTGATAATCAATAACTCACACATCTATGCCAATCCTAACCGAAGAAGAACTTCAAGCAATCGTTAATAAAGAAACGGAAGCGAAAGTCAAAATTGAAGAGAAGAATAAAACTATAATTGAGCTCGCCGAAGAAAAGAAAGATTTAAAATCACAAAAAAGGGGATTTTTAGCTTCTACTGTCATCTTGGCAATTCTTTTTTTAGTACTTCTTTTTACTGTTATTTTTCAACCGAATCTAATAAATACGAACAATGGCACTCAGCTTGAAGAAGGCGAACAGATTGTTGAAACCTCATCCATAGAGAATTATAACAATAGAATTACAGAGTTAGAATCTCAAGTGTCTATGTCTACTAGTCCATTAAATCTAAATGAATTCTATGCAGTTCAATTAGGCGCTTTTAAGAAATTTAATATCAAACTATCGTCAGATGATTATAGTGTAGTTCATAATGCTAATTTCAGAGATTTTAATTTATTTACCTTAGGAGTGTTTGAAACTGAAGCTGAAGCTGAAAAACTTCTAGAAATAGTAGCAAAACTTGATTTTAAAGATGCCTTTGTAGGTTACTATAAAAATGGAGAGCGAGTAAAATCCAATTATTGAATATATGAATTTTGAAAATTTAGAAGTACATCTTGACCAGTTACCCGATTTTAAATCTGTTGAGCTTAATTCAGTCCAAAAACGGTATAAAAAACTGATCTGGATAAATGAGGGGCTTGTCTTTATCTTGCTTTTTGCGTTACCAATTGTAGCTTTCTTTTTTGAACCCGTTCCTATATGGATTCCTATTGTGGTCTTAGCAATCTTAAGCTTTGTCTTAGCCTTGCGGGCTACTGAGATTGAAAAAGGTTTCCCCTTGAGGTTATTTGGAATAAGACAATACGATATTATTTACCAATCGGGTTTCTTTTATTTTACTGAGACTGTGATTCCTTATAATAGGATACAGCACGTGGAGATTAAGCAAGGTCCGCTTTCTAGGTTTTTCAATTTGTATTCCTTAAGACTGTATACCGCTGGTGCTTCATCGGGAGACTTAATTATTGATGGCTTGGATAAAGAGACAGCTCAAAAATTGAAGGCTAAAGTTCTTGCTAAAACCACCATCATAGATGAGTAATATAGATTTTTCAATTCCTAGATTACAGTCTTTCAATGGTATTTTTCTTATCTTTTTTACAGACCTGATAAAACGAGTCCGTCAAAATATCTTCATTTTGGCAATTCCTTTTTTTAAGAAAAACTTATTACAAGACTACGGAACTTACATTATTATAGGATTGATTTTATTGGTTGTTCTTCAATTTGTCTTCTCATACCTATCCTATAGAAAGTTCAAATTTTCAATTCAAGAAGATGCCTTTCATTTAGATCAGGGAGTTATTAAATTAAGTCATGTCGAAATTCCTTTTGAGAGAATTCAAAACATAAATCTTCAACAGAATCTCTTGCAGCGATTTTTAAATGTAGTAGGTTTTGAAATTGAAACAGCAGGAGAAGGAACTGCCGAAATTAAAATCAAAGCTTTAGACAAAGATTTTGCTCAATCTTTAAAAGATAAACTTATTAAAGAAAAAGAGCGTAGAGACGAAGATGAATTACAAATTTTGGATGATGAAAGTGCTTCGGATTCTAAACTAGATGAGCCTTCCAAAAGAAACGAAGAGCCTTCATTGCTCTTTAAATTAAGTTTCAACACTCTACTAAAGGTGGGTATTAGTTCCAATCTTTTTAAAGGGGTTGGTTTATTGCTTGCTTTTTTAGCTTACGCTTATAACTTCGTCAGGGATTTCTTAACTCAAATCTACGATCTCAATCTTGAAGAAGATTTTAAAAATAGAATTCCTGAAACTCTAACATTCATTTCAATTTTAATTTTTGGTGTTATATTCATTGGTTTTTTTATTACGGTAATGACTACGGTTTTAAAATACTATAATTTAAAAATCACCAAAAACCAAGAAAATTTTGAGGTGGAGTACGGTCTTTTCAAAAGAATTAATAAAGTTATAAAAAAAGTAAAGACCCAAATTTTTGAGATAAGGACAAATCCTATTAAGAAGCTGTTCAAAATAAAGAGTATATACGTAAGCCAAGCGGCTTCCAATCAACTTTCTGAAAAGCAAAAAATAGGAATTGTTGGAGTCTCTAAGCTTAATTTGGATTTGCTATTTAGATCTTTGTTTAATGTGGATCTGTCGGAGCAAGTGTACAGTGTTTGTAAATCACAAGCCAGACTTTTTTTCAGATACTTTTACCAAAGGCTAGCTATTATAGTCATCCTTTCGCTAATGGCTTATGCTTTCTATTTTAATTGGGTAAGTGGAGTTGGTATTTTTCTCCTACTGCTTATATTTATTTTTCTATCTATTTTAAAAGTGAAAAAAAGCAGTATAGGAATAAATTCAACTTTTATAAATGTAAGAAGTGGTTCTATTGAAACGATTCACAAGCTTATCGAAATTCACAAATTACAATCGGTGAAACTTAGTAGAAACATTTTTCAGCAGTATAATGGCCATGCCGATTTAATATTGGAAACTGCTTCAGGCTCTCTTAATGTAGAATATCTAAAGGTAGAGGAGGCAAGGAAAATTCTAAATTACTTAATTTATAAAGTAGAGTCTACCAACAAAGATTGGATTTAGTTGAGCAAGGCTTCATTTTCAAGCGCTATGTAGTGTTCCACTTGATGGGCTGAGTTATGAACCGGGTAAATTTTTATCTCACACATATATTCACTTCCATCCTTTCTATAATTTACCATAGAAGTTTGGCAAAAAGATTCAGTAGCTAATTGAGTTCTGATTTGATCTAAGGCTACTCTAGATGTTTTTTCACCTTGTAAAATCTTAGGACTTTTATCTTTTACAAAAGCCAAACTGTAACCTGTCATATCTTTGAATCCTTCATTAACCCAAATGATGTTCTGGTTTTTATCTGTGATTATAATAGCCTTATATTCATTTTTAAAAAGGGTTTCCTCTATTTGAAAATCCCAGTTGAATTTCGTTTGAAATTTGACTAGCCTTTCAATATCTTTCTTCTTCTTTAGGGATTTTAAGAAATTAAAAACATATTCAGAATAAATATCCCACGATAACAACGGTCCTCTCTTCATTTTCAAAAAATTTTATAATTATTTGACTATCAACTTCCAAAGTTAGCTTTTAATAAAGTACAGCTATGTTCTATAATCGTTATTTAAAACATAAAATACCTTGACGATACTAGAAAGTCAAGGTATTTGACATAAAACCTAAGTTTACTATTTCAATTTAGGATAATCACTAGGCTTAAATTCATTCATAATGGCATAGATTTTTTCAAAAACATCTTCAGTAGAGGGTTTTGAAAAATAATCCCCATCGGTACCAAAAGCTGGCCTGTGGGCTTTAGCAGTAAGCGTTTGAGGCTTGCTGTCCAAAAATCTGTATCCATCTTGAACATCTATAATCTGTTGTAAGATATAAGCTGAAGCACCGCCTGGTACATCCTCATCTACAACCAATAGTCTATTGGTATTCTCTAAACTTTTAACGATATCATGGTTAAGATCAAAAGGAACAAGTGATTGGCAATCAATTATTTCTACGTTAATGTCAACGTCTTCAAGTTCCTTAGCAGCTTGCTCTATGATTCTCAATGTAGAACCGTAAGAGACAACCGTAATATCTTCCCCCTTGCGAATAGTTTCTACCTCACCAACGGGAGTTTTAAATTCTCCAAAATTGTTAGGTTTCTTTTCTTTAAGTCTGTAACCATTTAAGCACTCTACAATAAGTGCAGGTTCATCGCTATCCAACATGGTGTTATAAAATCCAGCGGCTTTAGTCATATTTCTAGGAACTAATACGTTTATACCACGAATGAGATTTAAAATCCCGCCCATAGGTGATCCAGAATGCCAGATGCCCTCTAGCCTATGTCCACGAGTTCTCACGATAAGTGGTGATTTTTGTTTCCCTTTACTTCTATAAGCCGTAGTCGCTAAATCATCACTCATGATTTGTAATGCATAAAGCAAATAGTCTAAATATTGAATTTCTGCAATAGGACGTAAGCCTCTTAGTGACATTCCAATACCTTGTCCTAAAATAGTGGCTTCTCTTATCCCGGTATCTGCAACTCTCAATTCTCCATATTTCTCTTGTAAGCCTTCGAGCCCTTGATTGACGTCTCCAATTTTTCCTGAATCTTCTCCGAAGATTAGTGTCTCTGGGCGTGTCTCAAAAATCTTATCAAAATTATCTCGTAAAATAATTCTAGCATCAACTTCCTCTGCATCGTCTGCATATGTAGGGTCTACAGATTCAATTTGAGTAGCTCTACCTTTATATTCGCTCCATAAATGGCTGCTGTAGTCAGGTTGTGTCCGCTCAACGAAATCATCCATCCATTGGATCAATTGAGTCTTGGCACTAGACTCTTCGCCTCTCACATAGCGTAAAGCTTTTCTTGCAGAGGCAAGAACTACAGATTTTAATGGCTCATCATTATTTTTCAATTCTTCAACTAAAGTCATGACAGAGCTTTTATTCTCGGTAGAATTGGCAAGATCTGTCAACAAGCTGATAACGGTTTTATTCTCAGATTTTGCTGTTTTACCAAAGGCAGCCCAAGCGTCTTGTTTTCCTTTTCTAACGTCTTTCTTCACGGATTTTTCCAAGTCGCTCAACTCTTCGTCCGTTGCGAACCCGTTAGAAATCATCCATTCCCTCATTTTTAAATTACAATCGTGTTCTTTTTCCCATTGTAATCGATCTTCATCCTTATAACGTTCATGAGACCCTGAAGTCGAGTGACCTTGAGGTTGAGTGACTTCTACAACATGAATTAAAACGGGAACGTGCTGCTCTCTTGCTATTTTTTCAGCCTTTTGATAGGCTTCAATTAAAGCTGGATAATCCCAACCTTTAACAACGAGTATTTCATACCCATTAGTATCTTTTTCTTTTTGAAAACCTTTAAGGATTTCAGAAATATTTTCTTTGGTCGTTTGCTTTCTAGCATGTACGGAAATTCCATAATCATCATCCCATACGTTTATGACCATAGGAACTTGCATCACACCAGCGGCATTGAAAGTTTCCCAAAATAGGCCTTCGCTTGTGCTTGCATTTCCAATAGTTCCCCAAGCGATCTCATTTCCGTCTATTGAAAACTGATCTGAATTTTGAATGCCGTTCACATGTCTGTAAATTTTGGAGGCTTGGGCCAGACCAAGTAGTCTTGGCATTTGGCCAGCAGTAGGGGAGATATCGGCACTTGAATTTTTTTGCTCAGTAAGATTTTTCCAACTGCCGTCTTCGTTTAAACTGTGTGTCATAAAATGACCACCCATTTGGCGACCACCAGACATAGGTTCTTCGTCAATATTTGTATTGGCATATAAACCTGCAAAAAACTGTTCTATTGATAATTGACCAATAGCCATCATAAAAGTTTGATCTCTATAGTAACCTGAACGGAAATCACCGTTTTTGAAGCATTTTGCCCAAGCGAGTTGAGGAATTTCTTTACCGTCCCCAAAGATGCCAAACTTAGCCTTACCTGTCAATACCTCACGTCTACCTAACAAACTACACTCACGACTAGTGACGGCCAATTTATAATCTTCTAAAACTTCTTTCTTGAAATCTTCAAAAGAAATATCTTCTTTTTGAATTTTATCTTGCATCGTATTATTTTTTTGACTCTTGCGAAGATACTAATTTTCAGTGATAAAAGCTATTCCGTTCTACATGCTCTATTCCGTTTTTCGGAATTTGAAACAAATATTTTAGTATTTATTCAAAATATAATCGATTTAATGTCAAAAAGGCAATAATACGTTAATAAATGCTTCGTATTGTAAAGGAAACTCCAAACACTAGCTATAGGTTAAAATTTAGCTAATGACTTCCAGTTGACTATAGCCTTGTGAGTTTCTATTGAGCACAATTTGAGTTTGGATACGTTCTTTTAGGGCACTTACATGACTTATGATACCTATAGTTTTATTACTTTCTGCTTGTAAGCGTTCTAAAGTGTCGAGAGTGAGATCCAAAGTTTCTGGATCTAGGGTACCAAAACCTTCGTCTATAAAAAGGCTATTGATTTCTACATTTTTGGAAGCTAAGTCAGACAGACCAAGCGCTAAGGCTAAACTCATCAAAAATGTCTCTCCTCCAGATAAGGTTTTAACAGACCGTCTAAGTCCGCCCATATGATTATCGATCACGTACAATTGATTTTTATCCTCACCAGTGATAAATCTATCGAGTTCATAGCGGTCATTAAGTTGTTTCAAACGTTTATTACCCAACAAAATAAGGCGTTGTAAGCTTAAGTCTTGAGCAAATTTATTGAACTCCGTTCCTGTGGCATCCCCTATAAGCCTGTTCAAAACCTCCCATTTTTTATTTGCTTTTTGGACTTCGGCGATCGAGTTTTGGATGGCTTTATATTCAGCTAAATTCTCTTTTTGATTGTTTAAAACTCGTTTAATGTCCTCGAGCTTTTCTCTTGTGGAATTTAAAGTTGCTTTGATGTCATCAATAGCGAATTCAGTCTTGTCTTTTTCTGTAAAGTGAATAAACTCTAAGTTTTTTAGTTGGTTCTCTAGTCCCCTGAGTTTTTCTTCTTTAACCTTTATGTTTTTGTCAATTTCACTTTTCCTATGAAGTAATCTATTATAATCTGAAGATTTCATCCTGGAAGCATTGGCCTCAGAAATATTAGCAAAGCCTTTACTTTCAAGTATTGATTTTAAACTTTGTTGGAGTTGACTTAGATTTTTATCAAGTATAGTTTTATCACTAGTTTGCTTGTCCACAGAGAATGAAGCTGACTTTAATTCTGAATGTAATTGATTCCATGCTTTTGTATAACTCGACACCAATCTCCCCAAATCATCACCTTCATAGAGGCTTTTCATTTTATCTCTGATGCTTTTTCCTTCTTTTTCAATATCAACAAGCTCTTCTAGAATTGAGATTGAACTTTGCAAGGCTTTTAGTTCAACTTTTAGGTGTTTATAGGTTTTGTAGTTTTCAATAGATTGTCTGGTCTTTTGTTCCAGATCAGCATAACTTTCATCTTCCTTGAGTATACTTAACTTTTTGAATTTTAAATCGAATTCTTCTTGATTTAAAGTGTGTTTAGAGTGTAGTTCCTTAATCTCCTTATCGAGATCTTCAATTTGTTTTAGAAGAGAGGAAAATTCAGCGTTTAAGTGTTGTAAATCTTTAGAGAGCTGTTTGGCTATTTCCTTAGCTCTAGCAATAGTCTTATCAAGATCTGAAATAACTTCAGGTAAATGTTCAGAATAAGGATGATCTATAGCGCCACAGACAACGCAAGGCTCACCCTTTTGAAGTTTTTGTCGAAGATCTTCCACTTCTAATCTTAAATTTTGATTGTCTTTTTTAGTCTGAAGAAGATCAACCTCTTTTTCAGCAGCTTTTAACTTACTTTCCTTTAGCTTGATTTGTTCAGGATACTCACTTTTCTTTTTATGGAATTCAGAACGTTTATTTTCCAATCTACGAAGTTGATCACCTAAATCTTTGAGGATTTTACTTTCATGACTAGCCTCCTTAAGAGTATCTCTAAGATGTTCTTTTTCTTGGATGCGCTCCTCTAGATTTTCGACATCCTCTAATTCTTTTTCAAGATTTTGAATTTGCCCCGAGCTTACCTCTGATTTACGAGTCAATTCTCCAATAAAACTGTCTAATCCTTGTTTTTGAAACTCTAAATCTAAGTCTTCAAGTTCCTTGTTAAGAAGTTGCTTTTTGGCAGAAAAGTCATGTAATTTCGAACTCCTTCTGGTGTTAAGTTCAGTGTAAGTTTTTTGTAATTTTTCTAATTCCGATTCAACAGCTTTAGGGTCTACTTTTGTTTTTAAAAGATCTTCTATTTTTTGGTGAAGGCTGTTAATATTAGAATTGATTTTGGTAATTTCTTCTTGTTCTCTAATTATCGAAGCTTTTAGGCGATCTCCATCTTTTTGGAGACTGTTGAAGTCTTGCAGTTCGTCTTCAAACTCCAATGTTTTTTGGTGTTGTTCTAATTTTTGATGGTTTTCATTATCAAAGTTTTGTCTTTGGTCTAACAAAGTTTTAAAATCAGTTTTCGCTAAGTTTTCTTCGGAATTCAACTTCGCTTTTAATTTGAGTTGATCCAAATCCTTTTGGTATTCTGAAAGCTTTTTGTGTTCTATAGTCTCTTTTTCCCCTAGCTGCTTTAGATTCTGCTTAAAATCGCTTTCTGTTTCTTTTGAAATTAGCTTGTCTTGAAGGTTGTCTAAAAGGGTTTTTTGAGTGAGTATTTTAGATTTTAAGCTCATGTATTTTTCATACACTTTCTTGCCGATACTCCTATAGATGGAAGTGTTTGTGATTTTTTCTAAAAGCTCACTTCGTTCTTTTTCATTGGACTGTAATAAAGTTGCAAAATCCCCCTGGGAGAGTAATACGGATTTTACAAATTGATCGTAGGACAAACCAATTACTCGCTCTATCTCGGTAAGGACTTCTGTCTTTTTCTCGCTAAAAGAAGTTTTGGTATCGACATTCCAGAGGTCCATTTCATATTCTCTTAGCTTATCATTTCTATTGGTGGAGATAGACCAAGTTGCTTCGTAAGTCCCCAAATTACAAGAAAACTTAACTTTAGCGTAGGCTTCCTTTTGGTACTTTGTCAAAATACTGCCGTCTTGTTCGATTTTACTTTTAGTCACACTAGAGATTCTGGGCGTACGCCCGTATAATGCTAGACATATGGCGTCCAGTAAGCTGCTTTTTCCACTCCCCGTAGGTCCTATGATTGCAAATAAACCTCCAGAATTTAAGGGTGATTCGTCAAAATGAACTTTATGTTCACCTTTTAAGGAGTTGATATTTTTAAAGGATAGACTTTCAATTTTCATTGTTCAGGACGGTTCAATTCATCTAAAATTTCTTCGAAGGCAGAGATGAGTTCTTCTTTGCTAGTTTCGGTTTCATCAACACTTTCTAATTTTTTATGGAAGACTTCCAGTGGTGTAAAGTCTGAGATTTGTTCTTCAGTTGATGTAATTCCACGAAGGCCTTCAGGCTTATATTTAAAACTTACTTTGTGCTTTACAATCTCACAAGCTTCAGCTTCAAAAGCTTCAATATACTCTTCTAATTCAATAGTCTTGGATGGGGAAAAGTGCTCTTCTTCCATTTCAATTTCAATAAGCGTTTGTAAAGGGTGAGTATTTGTAATTTCAGAAAGTTTCTTTTTAATTTTTTCTAGACTGCCTTTCACCAAGATCAGATCCCTGAACTTTTGAATAGAAATACTTTCGGGTTCAAAAGATTTAGAAGTGTCTATAACCAAAATGCGTTTTTCATTTTTCCGTTCGCTAAAGGAAAGCGGAGTAGGGGAACCACTATAAAAAATAGGGGTTTCTGAGTTAAGACGTTGAGGCTTATGAATATGACCTAAGGCGATGTAGCTGTAATTGCTACCAAAATGAGAAGCATCTAAGCCCGCTAAATTTCCAATTTGAATTTCACGCTCACTGTCAGATAAACTCACACCTTTGGCAAACAAATGCCCCATGCCTATAAGGGGAACATCAGCGTATTTTTTCTTAGCTAAACTAGCTGTTTCTTGGAAATGATAGGCAATACTCTGTTGTACAGCTTTTTGTTTGCTGTCATGATTTTCTGCATCGAAACCTTCTTGTAAATCTCTATTTCTAAGATAAGGCAAGGCTGCAATAACAAGTTCTACATTTTCATCCTTATAAATTGGGATAAGGCAGTCTTGCAAATTTTCTGGGCGTTGCCCAATGACGTGTATATCCAATTCATTTAAAATAGCTTTAGGGGCTTCCAAAACACTTGGTGAATCATGGTTTCCTCCAGTAATAATAATTTTAAGATCAAACTTTTTTAATTTGATGAGCGTCCTATAATATTGGGTTCTGGATTCACTTGATGGATTCGAAAAGTCGAAGACATCGCCAGACACGAGCAAAATATCTATATCATTTTCAGGTAAAAACTTACACAACCAGTCGATAAAAAGATCAAAATCTTGATATAACTCTTTCTTATGTAGCTTTTTTCCAATATGCCAGTCTGCGGTATGAAGTATCCTCATAAATGTAACTAAAGGGTTTTATAATATCCGAATTTAAGCCATATCCGATGTCTAAATCGATTTTCGACTAAATAATCATCGGTTCTATAATCCAGTCCGATTTCAAATTTATTTTTGTCATCAATATAAAATCCCAAAGCAGTTGTTAATCTATTTTCAAGATCATCCTCGCCACTCTGTATCATATAAATTAATTCATTAGAAACAGTAAGATAGTTTTCACCATTGTCTAGGCTATCCCCCTGTAATGGAATTTGACCTTTAATTCTATAACGAGCCCTAAATAAGAGGGAAGCATTTTTAAAAAATGTTTGATCGACCCTCACTCGATGACCAATCCTATAACTGGATTCTCGTTGTAAAATAGATACCTGTTGTATGGTTCTATGGGTGTTTTCGCCCTCTTCAATTCTATATTGGTAGCCGATATCTACTTTTACAAAAGGAGATATTCGCCTGCCTATAAAGGTTTGTAAATCTGTTAAAGTATGTTCGTACTCAAGCTCTTCATTTAAATTTTCAGTATCATATAGTCCATGTTGAGATTCGAACTTATGAGTTATTGAATAATTTTTCAAAAGTTTGTAACTAAGAGAGGCTTCCGGAAAAAGCCCAAAAGTTGTTCGATTTTCTTGAGCATAAGATGAAGAAAAAAACAGTACGCCTACCATAAATAAATAAATCCTCATACTAATAATCTAAGTTGTCTGTTAATTTTAAGTTCAGGGACCGTTTTTCTATCAATTTTCCATTGGCATCGAATAAACCTTCCCATAAGATATTGTCATTGTCGGTTTTGCCATAATACTCAATTTCATAATTAATCACTAGATTTTCTATTTCATTTTCATCGATCAAATCTTCAAGATCGTCAGCTTCACCTGTGTATTGAATCTGTATCTTTTTAAGGGAATATCGGGTATAATTTGATTTGAAATAGTCAAAAATCCCTTGATAAGCTTCTTCCCTGATCTCATTTTCTTTAATCTTAATTTCAATATTTTCAACGTTTCCCTTTAAGTCAAATTCAACACTGTGGAGATGTTTGTTTTGTTTCAATTTAGCCTCGTAGACTTCTTTTACTCCATCGGTCTGATAGTACCATTTGGTTCTTCGCTTTTGTTCAAAAGCATCTTTTAGCCATTCTTTGGCCTGTTTGGGGATTTCATCTTTTTTCACCCTTTTTTCTATTTCATTTTTTTCTTGTGCAACACCATAAGTGACACTGAAAATTATAAATAGCAATCTCAAATAATACGTCATAGTTTCTATTTATTAATCTATAAAACTCCTTATAGCCAACTCATAGCTTCTTAACCCAAAACCAAGAATAACTCCAAAGGCATTAGGTGAAATATAAGATTGTTTCCTGTACTCTTCTCTTGCATGAGTATTGGATATATGAACCTCGATCACTGGGGTTCCTATCGCTTTTACTGCATCTCCTATAGCAATGGAGGTATGAGTATAAGCTGCTGCATTCAAAATAATACCATCTACATTATCGTCTGCTTCTTGTAATTCTGAAATTAATTCTCCTTCAATATTGGACTGGAAGTAAGATAATTCCAGCTCTTTAAATTGAAATTGGAGTTCGGTGAAGTAATCCTTAAAAGTAGACTTACCATAGATTTCTGGTTCTCGTTTTCCTAAAATATTGAGATTTGGACCGTTGATGATATGTATTTTCATGAGCTTTAGCTTAGTCTTCAAATTTATTAAAATAATTCATGTCAAAATATTATATTTGATTAGGATTTTTTCCTTAAGTTTATGGAAATATTCCTAATATAATCTTTTTTAATATGAAAACAGATTTACCTCTTGAAATTAAACGTTTTAAACAAATACGTGAAGAAAATAATTTTACCCAATCTGAATTTGCTGAGATTTTGAATATTAAAAATTCCACGTCAGATATAGAGAGAGGTAAAACCAAACTCTCGGGTCAAGTGATCATGATGCTATTGAAGGTGTTAGAAGTAAATCCGCTTTGGTTATACGGCGAAAGCTTCCAAAAGAAATTGGATGTTCATCACATCAATTCTATGCCGAAAATCATTTCTATGGATGAAACCAATTCTAGAGAAAATATGCTTTTGGTCAATCAAAAAGCAGCAGCTGGATATCCTCAAAATATAGGAGATGCAGAATGGTATCATCAACTCCCTGCTTTTGAAATGCCAATCCCTCAATTTAGAAATGCAACCTATAGAGGTTTTCAGGTAGAAGGGGACAGTATGGAGCCCAATTTACATCCTGAAGATTGGGTTTTGGGAAAATCTGTGGAGAGCTTACAACAAGCGCTTAATCATAAAGTGTATGTCTTTGTGCTTCAAGATTCGGTTTTGGTCAAGAAATTACACAAACATCCTAATTCTCATAAGATTTCTCTAATTTCTACAAACTCTTATTATCCTCCTTATGAGGTTGAAGCTTCAGAAATCCAAGAGATTTGGGAAGTAACAAGTAAACTTACCTTTTCCATCAATGAAAATTCAGAAAATAGTATGCTTAAAAAGCTAGAGCAATCTATGGAAGATCTCAAAATACAACTCAATACACTAAAACCCAATTAAATGAATTTTGAACGCCTATTCGGTTTTTTGGAAATACTGAATGCCAACAATAGTAAAGAGTGGATGGATGAGCACAGAGGGCAGTATGAAACCGTAAAAGCAGACTACGTTAAATGGTTAGAAGATCTCGACCTTCAGTTGTCTAAGCTCGATGAAAATTACTATTCCTCTACAGGCAAAAAAGCCATCAATAGGATTAATAACAATCTATTATATCATCCTAATAAGCCTACTTATAAAGATCACTTTGGAGCAGGATTGGACAAGAGACCCAAAACAGGGGACTTTTACATTCATTTAGGTATTGAAGAATGCTTTGTAGCAGGTGGTTTTTATAAACCAAAATCCGAACTTTTAAAAAGCATACGAGAAGCCATCGATTATAATGGAGATGAGTTCAAAAAAATAATCAATACCAAGTCTTTTCAAAAGCATTTTGAGGGTCTGATGGAAGATGAGGACCGGTTGAAAACTTCTCCAAAGGGATTTACACAAGACCATAAGCACATAGACTTACTTCGTCTAAAAAGCTTTGCAGCCATGAAGCCCTTCAATAGAAAAGAAATTTTGGCAGATGACTTTAAAGAAAAAGTAATAGAAGCTTACAAAGTTATGCTCCCCTTCAGGCGCTACTTAAACAAAGCGGTGACTGTGTAACACGAAAAGCTTTGAAAACTTTCCAAATTAAAAATAAGGTTTTTGTTTACAGTGTGGTATTTTTCCTAGTCTTAGGAGGTTTGCTCATCACCATTCCTAATCGGTCTTATATAATCATCGATAGGTTATCCTCCTATGTTTTGGACGTATTCGGTCAGTTATATCTTTTTGCAGGACTTTTTATTTTATGTTTTCTTATTGTATTGGCCTTAAGTCCAATCGGTAAAATAAAGCTTGGAAATTCAAAACCAAAGTATTCAACAATTTCTTGGCTTGCGATGATGTATTCTACAGGAATGGGAGCAGGTATTATTTTAAGAGCAGTCCAGGAGCCAGTTTATTTCTCTCAGCATCCTGGAGTCAACATAAAAGGCTCTGAGGAAACTCATGCGTTAATGATGACTTTTTATCATTGGGGATTTACAGCATGGGCGTTTTATGGCCTATTTTCTTTGTTTATAGCATACCTTCTATTTGTTAAGAATAAGAATATTCAACTTAGCCACCTTATTCCTCATATTCAAAATAATAAAATAAACAATACCATAGACTTTATTACAGTTATTACAATAGTTTTTGGTGTGGTGAGTGCAGCAGCCCTTGGGGTTTCACAAATTGAAAGTGGTATTTCTTATGCGACAGACACAGCTTTTAATTTTTCCCTCATTTTATGCATTTGTACCACTGTTTTCTTAGCTGCCATCATTTCCTCCGTCAGGGGACTTTCCAAAGGAATTAAGAATCTTTCTTTAATCAATATCGGTCTCACTTTGGTTTTAATGGTTTACGTCTTTTTGTTTAGTGATCAGGCTTCCATCTTTCATACTATGGTAGATGCAATTAAGGATTTAGTGACTAATTTTTTCTCCTTGAGTCTAGCTTTTTCACCCTACGATTTCAGTAAAGATTTCCTATCCGACTGGACGTATTATTACTGGGCATTTTGGTTGGCTTGGGCTCCTTTTACTGGTATTTTTATCGCAAGGATTTCAAAAGGAAGAAGCATAAGAGAACTCATCACTGGGGTACTTCTCATCCCTAGTTTAGGGAGCTTTATTTGGTTTTCAGTTTTTGGGGATTCTGCCTTTCAGCTAATTAACCAAGGAGCAGTAGACATAAATGCATTTAATGATGTGTTTACTTCTATTTTTGTTTTCCTTCAACAGTATCCTTTAGGCAGTGTAAGCGTTATTTTGGCTTTGGTTTTATTAGTTGGTTTTCTTATCACCTCAATAGATTCTGCGATTTACGTCTTAGGTATGTTTTCTAATCTGAAGAGTATTCATCCTTCTCGACTTCATAAGATCACTTGGGGGATAGGTTTGTTTGTTATTACTTTGGGATTTCTTGTTTTAGGCCAAACGGGTCGCGCAGAAAATACACTGGAAGCAGTTCAAAAAATTTTAGTTATTAGCTCGCTTTTCTTTTTATTCCTATGTTTTATTTTCATTCTATTTTTCATGATAGATGTGATAAATCAGTATAGAAATAATAAGCATAAAAACGACACGTAGTGACTCACCTAAAATTCAATCTTATCTAAGATATGCTGAGTAGCTCCAGCCTCAGAATTGACAGAATGTCCACAAATCTGTCCACGCTTTTCTCTAGAAGTTGAATTGGTTATCAGTTTTCTTATATTATGTACCATTGCCCATCTAGGCTCGTAAGTCTTTAGTCCCAGCTGTCGTTGAATCTCTTTGCTTAAAAAACCCATTTTTTATTCCAGTCATAAGGCAAATGGTCTTATACCAAATCATAAAAGAAAGATTAGAATTTTCCATTAGTGTTCCGCTTTTCAAATTCTGTCTAGCCTCACAAGATTTGCACTGATAAGCTCATTTATTTTTCAGCCAGTAGTGCTGGGAACCCCCTCATCTATTACAAATAACTCCCTCTTAGTCGCGCTGTTTTTTATAATGTAATTTACAACTCTGTTCGTTTGTAAAATGTACTGCAAATGAAAAAATATCCATATATTGGACTTTTAATTCTAATAAATATAGGAATTATTCCGTAATATAGGAATCTTTACGTGTATGCAACTACTTTTACAAATTATTTTGATCAATTATGGTTATAAACTTATTAAGAGAATTCGTTACAAAAAATGCCACAAAAGAAAGTATTAACCGGTCATCAACCTATTTCCCGTTTCTCAGAGATCATGAAAGCTTTAAATTTAAGTTCAATACTTTTGGGACTCAAATTGAGCCCTATGAAACTACAATAGACCTCAACGATATTCATCATATTAAGACAAAATGTAATTGTAAATATTCTTATGAAGGTATTTGTAAACATACCGTTGCCTCACTCGCAGAACTTATTCGACTCATTAAAAACAATCAAATTGAAAGCAGTTTATTGATAAAACCTAAAACTAAAGAAAGTTTAGTGCTTTTTATTCCTCATAATCTTGGTGTAATGGATAAAGATGCGTTAAGAAAAATGACGTTTAATAATTCAAGAGCATTTTTTGGTGATGTTGAAATTACATCACTCAACAAAACATCAATTGAGGCTATTTATGAAGATTATCAAGATGAATATTATTTAAAACTGAGTAAAGAAATAAATTCAACAGAATTAAAACTGACTTGTACTTGTTTACAACATAAAAATTGTACCCATAAATATAAACTTCTTGAATTATTGAAAGATGAGTTTAGCCTTGATTATTTTTCTCCCAATTTTGAAGATGAAATCAAAAAAGATCATCTTATTTCAATGGATTTATATGGCAAAGTTGATTTTAATGATGCTTTTAAGTTAGAGATTAATCCAAAGGGTGTTTTTTTTGAGGATAAGGTAAAAAACATTGTGAGTGATGCTCATCTCATTTTTCAACCTCAAACTGAAGAAGAAAGGAAAACTTTAGCTAAACCTTTTGAAAATCAGGATTCAACTCATAGTATAGGTCTTTGTATAAGATATACTGATAATGATTATCTGGGTGTGGATTCTATCTACGGTAAACTCAATAAAAATAAAACCGAAATAAGTTCTGGCATAAAAGTAATTGAGGAAATAAATTTAGATGAAGTCTTAACTAAAATAGATGATGCTGAAATAAAACTCCTTAAAATTTTAATTCATATAGATAATGAAGCTCATAAATTAATTTATGATGATTTACTGGATAAAGATATTTTTAATTTTACAAACTATATCCATCAACACAAAAAGGAGCTGAGTACAATCAAGCTTTTTAAGCATGAGGATCAAGATAATTTCAATAAAAAGCATTTGCTGCCAATTGAAATCACGAGCGAAACTGTACAACCAATTTTAAATATTAAATCCAATGATAAGTTTCATGAATTTGAGGTCAAATTAAAAGTTAGTGAAAAGCTTTTAAAATTACAATCCAAACAAATACTCCTTACTCCCTTAGGAGTTGTTTTCAAAAATAAACTTTTCCTATATAAATCCCCACAACATGCCTTAGCCGTTATTAAATTTGAAGAAACACCTGATTTTAGTCTGATTAATGAAGGACAAGATCAACTTCAGGCTAAGATCATAGAGCCTTATTCACAGTATTTTAAAATTAATTATAAAGTTCTTAAAGAAAAAAAGTCAGCTAACAAAAAACTTATTCCCATTAGACAAGTCTATCTAAGTGAAGCCGAAGAAGGGAATTATTTGGTATTCCAACCTATAGTGAAATATGGAGAAAAGTTAGTTAGCCCATTAAGTTCTGAAAAAATTTGGCTTAATAAAGAAAAGATGTTAAGTTTAAAAAGGGACCAACAACTAGAAGAAGAATTTTTAAAATTGATACAAGAGTTACATCCAAAATTTAATGATAAAATCGATTATTTTTATATTGAAGCTGCAGAAGCATTGAAGTCGATGTGGATAATGGAATGTATTGAAAATTTAAAAAATGAAGGCATTGAATTATTAGGCTTAAACCAACTCAAAAAAATTAAATACAACCTGAATAAACCAAACTTCTCCATTGGTTTGAGTTCTGGAACCGATTGGTTTGACATGGAAATGAACATCAGCTTTGGCGACCAAAAAGTAGATTTAAGGAAGCTTCAAAAATCAATTATTAAAAAATCCAATTATGTTGAGCTAAATGACGGTAGCTTAGGAATTTTACCTGAAAAATGGATTGAGAAATACAAAAAATATTTCCAGTTTGGGCAAATCAAAAAAGATAAAATTGAAGTCTCTAATTTTCAATTTAATATTATTGACGAGCTTTATGAAGATTTAGAAACTTCACCGGATTTCCTTAAAGAGCTTTATGAAAAAAAGAAGCGAATCTCTAACTTAAAACAGTTAAAAGAAGTTGATCCGCCAAAACATCTTATAGCAAAACTTAGACCTTATCAACAAGAAGGGCTCAATTGGTTGGTATTTCTTCACGAAAACCAATTAGGTGGATGTTTGGCAGATGATATGGGACTAGGCAAAACTTTACAAAGTATAGCTTTTCTTCAATTTTTGAAAAATAACTCTAAGAACAAATTAAAGCCACACTTAATTGTTGCTCCAACGTCCTTAATTTTTAACTGGATGGCTGAGCTAGAAAAATTTGCTCCAAAGTTAAAAGCATTGGCTTTTATTGGCGGAAATAGAGAGGAACATAAATCAAGTTTTGATCAATATGATTTAATATTAACCACTTATGGTTCTATTGTTAGAGATATTGAATTTCATAAAAACCAAGTCTATAGCTATATTATACTAGATGAAAGTCAGGCTATTAAAAATCCACTATCTCAGCGGTTTAAAGCTGTGAGACTACTCAATTGCGAAAATAGATTAGCCTTAACAGGAACCCCTATAGAAAATAATACTTTCGATTTATACAGTCAGTTTAATTTTTTAAACCCTGGTATTTTTGGAAGTATAAAACATTTCAGAACTAATTTTTCTGATGCTATTGACAAGGAACAAGACGAAGATACTTCAGCATTATTGGCAAAAATCATTCACCCCTTTTTATTGAGGAGAACCAAACCTCAGGTGGCTACTGAATTGCCGAGTAAAACAGAAGCTATTATTTATTGCGAAATGAATAAACAACAACGAAAAGTCTATGACCAATTCAAAGATTATTTCAGGCAGCAAATTCTTGATCAAATTGAAAATGAAGGCGTAAACAGATCACAAATATATATTTTACAAGGATTGACTAAGCTTAGGCAAATTTGTAACTCTACTGCTTTGGCGGATAAGGAGAAGGATTACGGCAATGATTCAGCTAAATTAGACGAATTAGTTAGGCACCTTAAACAAAAAGTAGCGAAGCATAAAGTTTTGGTGTTTTCTCAATTTGTAGGAATGCTTCAATTGGTAAAAGAACGACTTGATGAAGAAGACATCAAATTTGAATACTTAGATGGGCAAACTAAAAAGCGCGAGGAAAAAGTTAATAACTTTCAAAATAATCCAAAAGTGCGAGTGTTTTTAATCAGTCTAAAAGCTGGTGGTACAGGACTTAACCTAACCGAAGCCGACTACGTTTACTTGATTGACCCTTGGTGGAATCCAGCAGTCGAAAGCCAGGCCATAGACCGGTGTTATCGCATTGGACAAGACAAAAAAGTGATGGCTTATCGCATGATTTGTAAAGATAGCATAGAGGAGAAAATCCTAAGTCTACAAGACAAGAAGAAAATTGTAGCGGCAGAAGTGATAAGGGTGGATGAAGAGAAAAAGTCCTTTAAAAAGAAAGATGTTGAGCGTTTTTTTGGTGCTTAGGAAGTCTAGAAAATTACTTTTCAAGCTTGATAAAGTCCAAAATAGTTTTTGTAGCTCCAGCCTCAGAATTGACAGAATGACCACAAATCTGCCCACTCTTTTCTCTAAAAGTTGAATTGATTATCAGTTTTTCAAAAATTTCTTCAAATTCAGTTTGGTTAGATACACTAAAAAGGCCACCCAATTTTCTCAAGGAAACCGCTTCTGGAAAGTTTTTGAAGTTATCCCCAATGAGGATAGGAATTCCAAATGCAGCAGGCTCTAAGATGTTATGTAAACCGCTGTTTCCCATCCCACCTCCTACGTATGCCACATCGGCATAGCTGTAGATTTTTGTTAATAAGCCTATTGTATCAACAATTAGCACATCATAGTCAGCCAAATTATTATGCTCCAATTCTGTGTAGCAGATCACCTTTTTGGTAAGGGCTTTTTTTAACTTCTGAATTTGTATGGGCTTAATTTGATGAGGAGCAATTACCACCTTAATTTTGAAAGAAGCCTTATCAATAATTTCCAAAAATAAAGCTTCATCTTCTGGCCATGTACTTCCAAAGACGACGACAGGTTCATCTGAATCTGTAAACGATTCCATAAATTCAAGTTTATTATCCATACTTAACTGAGAGATGACTCGGTCGTAGCGTGTATCCCCAGATAAACTAGAATTATCAAAATGATGCCGTTTTAATAATTGAAGAGAGTCTTCGTTTTGTACAAAAATGTGATTGAATTTACCTAAAGCTTCTGCCATGAAGCGTCCCAAAGGTTTGAAGTAAAGTTGGTCTTCTCTAAATACACCAGAAACCAAATATGTTTTAATGTCTCTTTTAGCTATTTCATCCAAGAAGTTTGGCCAGATTTCATATTTGATGAAAAAGGCAATTTCTGGTTGAAGGATATCTAGAAAAGCCTTGGCATTTTTAGGGGTATCAATCGGTAAATAGGTGATAATATCCAATTTAGAATCCTTCTTTTTTACTTCATAACCAGAGGGTGAAAAAAAGCTAACAGCAATTTTATAGGTTGGATGCGATGTTTTTAATCGGTTTATAAGCGGTACGGCCTGTTCGTACTCACCAAGAGATGCAGCATGAAACCATATAATCTTATCATTTTCAGAAACTTGGGCGGCTAGTTTTTGTTTCCATTGAGTTCTGCCCTCCACAAATAATTTCAACTTTAGACTGATGAAGCGGAAAGCTGGTAAAATGAATTGAGTACAATGGATCAGAATCTGATAGACTAATTTCAAACTTTATTTTTTTCAAAAATAAGCTTTTAGTCGAATTGGCTCTTTGAATACTTTATATTCTTATTTTTGTGAAAGAAAAACAAACTATGAATAAACTACAAATGGTTGACCTTAAAGGTCAATACGAGAAAATAAAAGATGAAGTTGATAAGTCTATCATAGAGGTTGTAAACTCAACAGCTTATATTAATGGTCCAGCTGTCAAACAATTTCAAGAGAATCTAGAAAATTATATGGGCGTAAAGCACGTTATTCCTTGTGCTAATGGAACCGACGCCTTACAGATTTCTATGATGGGTCTCGGCTTAAAGCCTGGGGATGAAGTGATAACTGTAGATTTCACCTTTGCTGCAACCGTCGAGGTCATTGCTCTTTTGAATCTAACCCCTGTTCTGATTGATGTAGATAAAGACACCTTTAATATCGATTTGGAAAAGCTTAAAAAAGCGATTACTCCCAAGACTAAAGCAATTGTTCCTGTTCATCTATTTGGCCATGTTGCGCAAATGGAGGAAATTATGGAGATTGCCAAGGCTCATAATTTGTTTGTGATTGAAGATAACGCACAAGCTCTTGGTGCTAATTACACCTTTAAAAACGCTACTCAACAGAAGGCTGGAACCATTGGTGATGTTGGTGCTACTTCTTTCTTTCCTTCCAAAAATTTAGGAGCTTATGGAGATGGAGGCGCTATTTTCACAAATAACGATGAGTTGGCTCATACGCTAAGAGGAGTAGTAAATCATGGCATGTACGAGCGTTACCATCATGATGTCGTTGGAGTTAATTCTAGATTAGATAGCATACAGGCTGCCATTTTGGATATTAAACTCAAACACTTGGATGATTTTAGCTCAAGCCGACAAGATGCGGCTCGTCAATATAATGAGGCTTTAAGCAAATCTGAACATATCGAAATTCCAAAGACAGAAACTCATAAAGCTTGTGATAATTCAAAAGGCATTTGTGATACTTGCGATTGTCATGTCTTTCACCAGTATACCATCAAGATTAAAAATGGCAAGCGTGATGAGCTAGTGAACCACTTTAAAGAAAAAAATATTCCACACGGAGTCTATTATCCAATTCCACTTCACTTGCAAAAAGCTTATAAAGATGAGCGATACATTGAAGAGGAGTTTATAATAACCAATAAGTTGGTAGATGAAGTTATCTCTTTACCAATGCATACAGAACTCGATAAAGAACAGATAGATTATATCACTTCTGAAATTTTAAAAGTAGTGGGATAAGCTTATCGATTCTTATAAGAAATTAAAAAGCCTCGAACATCGAGGCTTTTTTTATACTATTTCAGCGCTAATTCCTGCTTTCAGGATTTCGGTACATCGAGGTTTTAGATCTTCAAACTCTCCGGACTTTACGGCGCATTTTCCTTTATAATGTATGAGTAGGGTACATTGCTCTGCTTGTATAGCGTCGTGATCACAGGTTTTGATGAGTGTTTCTATCACATGGTCAAAGGTATTTACCTCATCGTTGTAAACGATAATTTCATGTGAATCCGTAAGTTTTTCCTCAACGCCAACTTCTTCTAAAACTTCTTCCTTAACACTCATTTTTCAAATTTTTTACAAATATATAGAGAATTCCTAAGGCGGGTTTTAATTTTTTGTGAATTTGGCAGCCACCCAGTTCTCTTTTATCTGATTCTTAACGAATGTCAACTCTTGTTTATTTGCTTCTTCTTTAATTAAATCAAGATCTTCTTTATAAAACCCACTAAAATAAATAACACCTTCAGATTTAAGGTGAGAAGAATATATTGACATGTCTCTTAATAAAATGTTCCTATTGATGTTTGCTAAAATGATATCGTACTCTTTCTCAATTTTTTCTGCTCCTCCTAAAAGAATATTTCCTTTACACGAGTTTCTTTCTAGGTTTTCTTCAGTATTTTCTATGCACCAAGTATCTATATCTATATAATCTACAGATTGCGCTCCTCGTATATCTGCTAATATGCCCAACACTCCAGTGCCACATCCCATGTCTAAGACACGTTTGCCTTTGCAATCTTCTTCCAAGAGCATTTCAGAAATTTGATAAGTCGTTGCATGATGTCCAGTACCGAAAGACATTTTAGGCATTATAATAATATCAATTTCAGATTCTGTTTTAGGATGAAAAGGAGCTCTTATCGTACATCGCGTATCTATATGAATCGAATGGAAGTTTTTTTCCCATTCTTCATTCCAATTCACTTGAGGAATTGATGTTTTAGTGTACGATATTTTAAATTCATCAGATTTTAAAATAAATAAATTTTCTACTAAATCATCTTCATCTTTAGATTCTTCGATATAAGCTAGAAGACCACTTTCGTGATCTTCAAAGCTTTCAAAAGGAAGCTCACCCAGCTCAGCAAGAATAATATCTCTACCTGGTTGGAGTGGGAGAACTTTAAAATTATATTCTATATAAGTCATATTAGAAGGACATCACAATTTCCGCAAAACTATCTGCATCTAGAGAAGCACCACCTATAAGCCCACCGTCAACATCTTTTTTAGCAAAAATCTCTTTAGCATTATTTGGTTTAACGCTTCCTCCGTAAAGAATAGAGGTTTGATCGGCAATCTCTTGGCTGTATTGTTTAGCTAAAATATTGCGGATGTGTTCATGAATCTCTTGGGCTTGTTCTGGAGAAGCTGTTTCTCCTGTTCCTATGGCCCAGACTGGTTCGTAAGCAATCACTACATCTTTCATTTGTGAAGCCTCAATATGAAAAAGACCCTTCTTCAATTGTTCTTCTACCACTTCAAAATGTTTGTCAGCTTTTCTTTTCTCTAGGTCTTCACCGATACAGAACATCACTTTAAGGTCATGTTTCAGAGCAGCAGTAACTTTCTTTGCAAGTAAATTATCGGACTCTTCATAGATGGCTCTTCGCTCACTATGTCCAATGATAGCGTATTCTACACCAACACTTTTTAACATGCTTGGAGAGATTTCTCCAGTATAAGCGCCTTTGTCGTTTTCATTGATGTTCTGAGATGAAATCTTTATAGAAGAATTTTCTAAGGTTTTGTGAGCTGCATACAAGTTGGTGTAAGGTGGGGCAACGATAACTTCTGCGTTAGATTTAGAAAAATCTTTTTGTTTTAAAGCATTTAAAAGGTGTTGTGATTCATCTAAATCACAATTCATTTTCCAGTTTCCTGCTACAATTTGAGTTCTCATAGGTATATTTTTAAGTTATTCTTGGATCTAATAATTTATATATGATATCTACGAAGATATTAATAATGATAAAAATGATAGCTATAGTTAACACAGCTCCCATTATAATTGGCAAATCTAAGGTATTCAAAGCGTCTACAATTTCTTTTCCCAATCCATTCCATCCAAAGATGTATTCTACAAAAACAGCTCCAGCAAGCATAGAAGCAAACCATCCAGAAATAGCAGTTATAACAGGGTTAAGGGCGTTTTTAAGACTATGTCCAACAATTATGGAATAGGTGTTTAAGCCCTTTGCCTTTGCAGTCCTAATATAGTCTTGTTGAAATACTTCTAGAAGTGAACTCCTCATTAGCTGAACTACAACAGCCAACGGACGAATGCCTAGCACCAAAGCGGGGAGAATTAAATTTTTGAAATGCAAACGCTTTTCTTCTCCAAAATCATCCAACTCGTATAGATTTCCTGTCATGTTGAGACCTGTATACTCTTGAAGCACAAAACCAAAAAGCCAAGCCGCAAGAATGGCGCTAAAAAAAGAAGGTAAACTCATTCCAAGAGTGCTTAAGACTTGTATGCCTTTATCGATCCAAGTATCCTTTTGAAGGGCAGAAATGATTCCTAAGAAAATACCGATTAGCAAAGCCACTATGATTGAGGATATAGCCAAAATCGCTGTATTGGGTAAAGTTTGTTTAATAATATCGACTACATTTTGATCTTGTCGTTGAAATGAAGTTCTTAGGTACGGATATTTAAGATACAAACCTCCTCTGGAGAGGTTTAGTAATTTTATTCCAGAATATTTATCATCTTCAAAGTAAGTGAAATCTGAGGCTTCTTGACTATGCCAAGACAATGGGGATAAATCGTTGAGATAGAGGAGATATTGCTGACTTATAGGCTTATCGAACCCATATTTTTCTTTTTGTTTCTGAAGTTGTTCCTGGGTTTCATTTTGCCCTAACATCATTTGAGCAGGGTCTCCAGGTAAAACGCTAAATAAAAAAAAGATGACAGTGACTACACCAAAAACAGTTATGAGAGCATAGCCTACCTTTTGAAAAATCAATTTTAGCACGTTTTAGAAATTTTAAAAATCATCGGCATCGTTCCAATGTAGCTTGTCTACGATAGTCCCTTTTTCAATTTTCACTAGGCCTGGACTTGCCCTTATAATGGTTTTAATAGCGGTTTCATCAGCAAAATAGAAGTCAAAATCAAGAGCATATTCAGATTTTAATGTAGAAATAGCTGAAAGTCCAGAAGCAGTCAATCCAATGATTTTATAATTTTCTGCTTTAGCTTTTAATAATGCTGACTGAATTTTAGCCCAACCCTCAAGTTCAGTTTTTGAAAGATTATAAGCAACTATAATAAGTAGTTTATCTTCTTCCATTAATGATTCTGTAAAGTCTTCACCATCTCTCATCAATGAAAAGTCATTGATAGGAGGGGTATAACCTTCAGTTATTAGCTCTGTATTCACATTTATAAATTCTCCTGGGACATCGGGATAACTTCCGTTAGTCGTATACACTTTTGAAACACCATTTTCCTCAAACGTCCATTGGTATTTGTATACAGCCTCTTGTGCATCGTCAGGAAAGGACATCGCTTCAGGAATGTTGGTTCCTTTAGAATAGGCTCTAAAATCGATAGCAGGCAAGTGCATCAACACATGGTAAGCAAAATACAGACAAGCTACAGCAGTAGCAAATACAACCCATTTTAAAGAAGCTTTGTTGAATAATGGTTTTAGGTAGTTGTCATTTAAAAACAGAATTAAGATAAGAACAAGTAAGATGATGTCTTTTCCAAAGGATTGCCAAGGTGTTAATGGAATGGCATCCCCAAAGCATCCACAATCGGTGACTTTATTGAAATAAGCTGAATAAAAAGTAAGGAAAGTGAAAAATAAAATCATGAGTAATAAACTCCATTTCGTAAATTTTGGAGCATATCCTATAAGAAGAGTCACTCCTAAAAGCAACTCATAAATGACAATAAAAATGGCAATTACTAGTGCATAAGGTATTAGAAATTCAAGGTTTAAAACCCCTTCACCAAAATATTCTTGAAGCTTGTAAGAAAACCCAATCGGGTCATTCAGCTTTACAAATCCACTGAATATAAACAAAGCACCAACCAGAATCCTTGATAAACCTACTAGATATTTCATTTAATTTTGTTTTGAGTTCAAATGAATTAAAGCAAATACAGAATAATTGATAATATCGAGATAATTTGCTTCTATACCTTCGCTTACCAAAGTTTGACCTTGATTATCTTCAATTTGCTTGATGCGCAATAATTTTTGAAGGATTAGATCCGTTAGTGAACTGACTCTGAGTTTCCTCCAAGCTTCACCATAATCATGGTTTTTATCAATCATTAAATCTTTCGATTTTTTGATCTGTACGTTGTAATGAGTCAAAGCTTTTTCACTCGTTAAATCGGCTTTATCGGCAAAACCAAGTTCAATTTGAATCAAGGCCATTAAGGAATAGTTGATAATTCCAATAAACTCTGAATCCTCATTTTCTTCAATCTTTTGCTCCGTAGCTTCTTGTAAACTTCGTATTCTGCATGCTTTTATATAGATCTGATCGGTCAGTGATGAAAGTCTAAGAATTCTCCAAGCTGTTCCGTAATCTTTAGTTTTCTTTTCAAAGAGATCTCTGCAGGTCTCCATTACTTGATCAAATTGTTGGTTTGTGGTCATAATTTCTAATCAAAAGGTAAATTTCGACTAATTTTAATAGACTACAAAAGCAAAACTATAAATACTAGTAATTTAGCGTGGCATAGGAATTGAACCCCTAAGAGAAGAAGGATAATTTCTATTGGGAATCAGTCTTTTCCGAAGAAATCCGAATAAAAAAAGAAGACGAGTCAGTTGTGACTGACATTTTGACAAAAAAATAATTATGGCGAAATCAGGACTATTTAATTTAGATAATTTATCATCTCAGAACATAGACGAAGATGCTGAGCTTATACCCCTAATGACTTCTGAAGACGAAGAAGAAATAAATCGAGAGGAACTCCCCGATGATTTACCTATACTTCCTCTTAAGAATACAGTGTTATTTCCAGGAGTTGTAATCCCCATTACAGCTGGGAGAGATAAATCTATAAAGTTGATTAACGATGCAAATAACGGAAACAAAACTATTGGTGTCGTAGCACAAACCAATGATGATGAAGAGCACCCTTCCTATGCAGATATTCATAAAGTAGGAGTAGTGGCAAGAATCCTAAGGGTTTTAAAAATGCCAGATGGTAACACAACAGTCATCATACAAGGAAAAAAACGGTTTAAGATTACAGAACCCGTTAGTGATCAACCGTATTTAAGATGTAAAATTGAAGAATTCGAAGAGCTTAAGCCGGAGTCTAACGACAACGAATTCGAAACTATTATAGATTCAGTAAAAGACCTTTCTTTAAGAATTATAAAGGACAGCCCAAATATTCCTTCAGAGGCTTCCTTTGCAATCAAAAATATTGAGAGTTCTTCATTTCTAATCAATTTTGTTTCCTCCAATATGAATGTGGATGTTGAGGATAAACAAAAACTATTGGAAACCAGTGATCTAAAAGAAAGAGCGCTTTCCACCTTGAAATATATGAATCTTGAGTTTCAAAAACTCGAGTTAAAGAATGACATACAGTCAAAGGTACAAAATGACATGAGTCAGCAACAGCGTGAATATTTTCTTCACCAACAGATGAAAACTATTCAAGAAGAATTGGGTGGGGTTTCTTCTGAAGGGGAACTAGATGACATGCGCGAACGTGCTAAAACAAAAGTATGGAAAGAAACAGTTGAGACCCATTTCAATAAAGAATTGACTAAGCTCCAAAAAATGAATCCTCAAGTAGCTGAATATTCCATTCAGCGGAATTATCTAGATTTATTTTTGGATCTTCCTTGGGACCATTATAGCGACGATATTTTCGATTTGAAACGAGCCCAGAAAGTTCTGGATCGAGATCACTATGGATTAGACGATGTTAAGCGGAGAATTATAGAATACCTTGCTGTTCTGAAATTGCGAAAAGACATGAAATCCCCAATTCTCTGTCTTTATGGCCCTCCTGGTGTAGGAAAAACCTCTCTAGGTAAGTCTATCGCAGAAGCTTTGGGAAGAAAATATGCTAGAGTTTCTCTTGGGGGGTTAAGAGACGAAGCTGAAATACGCGGACATCGAAAAACCTATATTGGAGCAATGCCAGGTCGAATTATACAAAGTCTCAAAAAAGCTGGGACTGGTAATCCTGTTTTCGTTTTGGATGAAATCGACAAAATAGGAAATAGTCACCAAGGAGACCCTTCCTCTGCCTTGCTAGAAGTATTAGATCCTGAACAAAATAACGATTTTCATGATAACTTTTTGGAAGTTGGTTACGATTTATCCAAAGTCATGTTCGTTGCAACGTCCAACAATCTTGCAACAATTCACCCTGCTTTAAGAGATAGGATGGAAATTATAAACGTGAATGGATATACAGTGGAGGAAAAAATTGAAATTGCTAAACGCCATTTATTGCCTAAACAAATTTCCGAACATGGTATCAAAAGTGAAGATATCAAACTAGGAAAACAGCAACTTGAAAAAATAATAGACGGTTACACCAGAGAATCGGGTGTGAGAAATCTTGAAAAACAGGTAGCTAAAGTGGTTAGGAACATTGCTAAAAACATTGCGATGGAAGAGGACTATGACGTTAAAGTCTCCAGTGAAGCTGTCGAAAAAATATTAGGACCTTCCCGTCCACGAAATTCTTATGAAAATAATGATGTAGCTGGAGTCGTCACAGGATTAGCCTGGACTAGTGTAGGTGGTGAAATCTTATTTATAGAGTCGATTTTATCTAAAGGAAAAGGAAACCTTAGCATCACAGGTAATTTGGGTAAAGTGATGAAAGAGTCTGCCACTATTGCCATGGAATACATAAAATCCAATGCTGAAAAATTTGATTTAAATTCAGATATTTTCACCAATTATAACGTCCATATTCACGTTCCTGAAGGCGCAACTCCAAAAGACGGACCTAGTGCTGGTATAACTATGTTAACTTCTTTAGTTTCACTATTTACTCAGCGTAAAATCAAAAAGAATTTAGCCATGACGGGAGAAATTACTTTAAGAGGTAAGGTGCTTCCTGTTGGTGGTATAAAAGAGAAGATTCTTGCAGCTAAGCGAGCTAAAATTAAAGAGATTATTTTATGTGAAGATAATCGCAAGGATATTGAGGAAATCAAAGAAGACTACCTCAAGGGACTCAAAATTAATTATGTAAGTGAGATGCACGAAGTTCTAGATTTAGCTCTTCTGAAGCAAAAGGTAAAGGACGCTAAAATTTTATAGTTTACACTAGCTTAAATTTTGAAAACCAGATGAATGAATCATCTGGTTTTTTTATGGTTAATTTATTTCAAAATAAATTACATTGCAAAACGTTTCAATACTGAGCAGTATAGACTTTAATGAGATTCAAACTACTTTTCTTACTATTTATTGGCAGTGTAACTTGGTCTACTAAGGCCCAAATTGGTGGTCAAAACACCTACCAATTTTTAAACCTGCCTGTTTCTCCAAAAGTTTCAGCTCTTGGGGGAAAAAATATTACCTCCTATTCATTCGACCCTTCAAATGCAATGGCAAATCCAGCTTTAATCAATTTTGATATGCACAATCAAATGTCTGTGAACTACATGAACTATTTTGCAGATGTCAATTATGGAACTGCCTCTTACGCTTATGATGTTGGTAGAAGAACCCAAATCATCCAAGCTGGAGTGACCTTTATTGATTACGGGAGTTTTGAAGGATTCGATGAAGCTGGAAATTCTACCTCAGAATTTGGCGGGTCTGAAGCTGCATTATCCGTAGGATATTCTAGGCGAATTGGCAGGTCTGATTATTACGTGGGGGGGAATCTTAAACTCATCTCCTCTAGTTTAGAGCAATACTCGTCCTTTGCTGGAGCCGTAGACGTAGGGGTGAGTTACATTTATCCAGAATGGGATTTAATCATTTCTGGTGTTGTGAGGAATTTCGGAACTCAATTTAAAGCCTTTAACGATGTAAGGGAATCAATGCCCTTTGAAGTTGTTCTAGGAATTTCCCAAAAACTAAAAAAAGCACCAATCCGATGGCACGTTACTTTAGAAAACTTGCAACAATGGGATCTTGCATTTCGAAACACTGCGAGAGATATTGAGGATTTAACTGGAAACGTAACTGCAGACGATCCTAGTTTTATCAATAACGCACTTAGACATACTATACTTGGTGCAGAACTATTTCCTGATGGAGGATTTAGCATTCAACTGGGCTATAATTTTAGAAGAGGTGAAGAGTTGAGAATACAAGATCAAAGAGCGTTTTCTGGACTTACAGGAGGAGTGAGCATTAAATTTAACAAATTGAGATTTAGCTATTCTTACGCACAGTTTAATAGAGCAGCAAGCTCAAGTTTTTTTGGATTGAATATAAATCTTCAATAATTAATCTTCATCTCTTATAAAATCAGAAATAAAATAACTTATAGCCTTTCCTATAGTTTTATCTTTTGAAGCATCCGCTTCACATATGTGAAAGTAATGAACTTGTTCTTTTTTGATGAGCCTAATGAAGGTTCTAATGTCTCTAATGCTAAATCCAGACGGTGTTTCTGCGCTAGAATTCATTCCGCCAATAGCATCACAATCCAATTCGAAACCAAACTCTCTATTTAAAAAATCGACTCCGCTTTTTAGCCTGATGCATTTATCGAGTGTGGTAAGGTGTAAGCCATCTTCGTATAGAAAATAATTGAGGCCCTTTTTGTGATCCATAAAGTCAAAAATTTCTTGTGACGTATAATTCTTATGCAGACCAAACACATGGTATTTATTTAAATAATTTTCCTCAAGGGCATACCTAAAACCATTGCCACTATGCCTGTAATCTGGGGCCCTCAAATCGGTGTGGGCATCGATATTTAAAACATTTATAGGGTTTTCTAAAGCCTTAGAAGTTCCCTTTATAATGCCATAGCAGTTATTGTGACCTCCTCCAATTACAATAGGAGTTTTGCCCGACTCTATGATAGTTTTTACTACTGCAGTTACCACATTGTCTATTTTGCTAACAATGTCTCCTAATTGATTTCTATAATTTTCAGCTTTAGGATCTAAAGCTTCTGCTTCTTCATAAAAACCATCACAATTTATTTGGCCAAGGAGAATAAGGTTGTTTGGACGATTGAATTTATTATTTTGAATATTCAATAAGGAAGATAAAACATGTTGAAATGTTTTTGAAGTTCCTGGTTTCCCAAAATTGGCCATAACTCCAAGATCTTCTGGTATTCCAAATAAAACATATTCAGCATCACATTCAGCAAGTTGATTAAGTTCTGAAACCGTTTCAACCCCTTCTCCAAACTTTGTTTCGTTTTCTCTATGTTGAATGAGCTTAGAAATATCTGAGGTATTAAAAAAAGTAAAATTTTCCATAGATTAAGAAATAGGTTGTCCAGAAATCCAAACGCTTTCAATACAGTTAGAACCAAACGCGTAGGGAAGGGTACGATAAGATGGAATTTTTTTGGTAATGATAAAGTTAGCTAGTTTTCCTCGAGTAATACTTCCTACTTTATCTTGTAAGCCCAAAGCAAAAGAAGCATTAAATGTGGCTGCATTTATAGCCTCTTCTGGGGTGAGTTTCATTTTAATACAAGCTAAGGCAACAATAAAATTCATATTTCCTGAGGGTGAACTCCCGGGATTAAAATCGGTAGCTAAGACTAAAGGTAGATTATTATCAATGATTTGTCTACCAGGAGTATAAGGGATTTCCAAAAAGAAAGAGCATCCTGGTAAAGCCACAGGAATGGTATCTCCCTCTTTTAAGGCCATAATATCATCTTCAGTTAATTCTTCTAGGTGATCTACTGTAAGTGCGCCAAGCTCTGTAGCTAATTTTACTCCTCCAAAACTATTAAATTGGTTGACGTGTATTTTAGCTTTTAAGTTATATTTTTTGCCAGCTTTTATCAATCGTTCCGTATCCTTTAAATCAAAATAGCCTTTTTCACAGAAAACGTCAATATAATCAGCTAAACCTTCTTCAGCAACTCTGGGTAATATAGTATCAATAACCATGTCTACGTAAGCATCTTTTTGATCTTTATACTCTTTAGGAACAGCATGAGCGGCAAGGAATGTTGCTTTAATTGGAAGTGTATAATTATCTTTTAAGGCTTTGATAACCTTCAACATTTTTAGCTCAGCATCCGCAGTTAGTCCGTATCCAGATTTGATCTCAACAGCACCAGTCCCTAACTGCATGATTTCCTTTAGCCTTACTTCTGTTTCAACGTATAATTTTTCAAAACTAGTCGCTTGTAACTTTTTTGCAGAATTGAGAATTCCTCCACCTTTTTGAGCGATATCCTCATAAGATAAGCCTTCAATTCTATCTGCAAATTCGTCTTCCCGATGTCCAGAATAGACTAAATGCGTATGTGAATCTACCCAAGTGGGTAAAATAAACTTACCGCTACAATCTATAACTTTAGCCGCACTTGTTTCAGGAGCAGAACTCATAGATCCGTAATCTAAAATTTTATTTTTTTTTATGTGCAAAAATGCATTGTCTATTTTAGGGAGATTCAACATACTTTCACCTTTCAGAATTTTGCCTCCAGGTTCCCTAACTTGTAAAAGAGATTCGATATTTATAAATAAATGTTCCATAGTTGTAAATATATAAAAAAGTGTTAATCCTAAAATTAAACTACTCTCAGTTTAAAGTTACGGGTAAACCGATTAAATTTGAGAAAAAAAAGAAAATGCAAAAAGGCTTAAATACAATTTGTGTTCATAGTGGTGAAGTAGAAGATACCACCTATAAAGGAGCTGTTTCTCCACTCTATATGTCTACAGCTTATGCTTATGAGGGTTTAGAAACTTCTATTTATCCCAGATATTTTAATAGTCCCAATCAATATTATTTGGCTAAAAAAATAGCTGAATTGGAGCATGCTGAGTCTGCTCTTATATTTGGTAGTGGTATGGCAGCAATCACTACAGCTATGTTGAGTGTACTAGAATCTGGTGATCACGTTATCCTTCAAAATCAGATTTATGGGGGAACTCGTAATTTTATTGTTGAAGAATGTCATCGTTATGGAATTACGTACGATTTCATCGACGTTAATAATTGGACACTCTTGGAGTCTACTATAAAACCTGAAACTAAATTACTTTATATAGAAACTCCTTCAAATCCCTTATTGGAAATCACAGATATTAAATTAGTATCTAAATTTGCAAAGGAAAAAGGTATCTTGACAATGGCCGATAATACATTCGCCAGTCCTATTAATCAGAGACCACTCGATCTTGGAATTGATATCGTTATACACAGTGCCACAAAATATCTTGGGGGCCATAGCGACATTACGGCTGGCGCTGTAGCATCTTCGGAAGCCATTATGAATAAAGTATTTTCTAAAGCCAAGAATTTTGGAGGAAGTCTCGCAGATCAAACTGTATGGTTACTTGAGCGAAGTATGAAAACGCTTAACCTAAGAGTTAAGCAGCAAACTCAAAATGCTATGGATATGGCAGTGTTTCTTGAGAATTCTGATTTTGTAGACAAAGTTTATTATCCAGGCTTAGAATCACACCCTGAGCACCAATTGGCTAAAGACCAAATGTTGGGCTTTGGGGGAATGCTATCTTTCGAATTAAATGAAAAGCGCGATACTGTCAAATTCTTTGACTCTTTAAAAATGATTAAAAACGTCTTGAGCTTAGGAGGAGTGGAGAGTACGGTTTTGTCTCCAGAAAAAACATCTCACTCTTTGTTGACGGCAGAAGAACGGCATGCTCAAGGTATTAAATCTAACCTTATACGTTTTTCTGTAGGTATTGAAGATACTCAAGATCTAAAGCAGGATCTATTAATGGCATTTTCTTCAGACCATTAGAGAAAATTCTGACTATAGACTAAACTTATCTAGCTATAAGAATAGATGTTAAAACTTCCACGTTAAAATCTACCTTATGTTATATTTTTGTACTGAAATTAATAACAAATAAAAACCGAACAATATGTCAATAGTAGGAAAAAAATTTCCAGATTTAAAAGTTAATGCCATCGATGAAATGGGCGATACTTTTGAAATTAATATTTTAGAAAAAGCAAAAAAAGAAAATAAAAAAATAGTGCTTTTCTGGTATCCTAAAGATTTTACGTACGTGTGTCCAACGGAATTACACGCATTTCAAGACGCTTTACCAGAATTTGAGAAAAAAAATACCATTGTAATAGGAGCATCTTGTGATACTGCAGAGGTTCATTTTGCTTGGTTGAATACCCCTAAAGATGATGGAGGTATTGAAGGTGTTACATACCCAATTATTTCAGATTCTAATAGAAATTTAAGCTCCAGATTAGGTATACTAGACATCACCAACGAAAGATATGACGATGAGGATGGACACCTTACAGTAGATGGAGATAATGTTACTTACAGAGCAACATATCTAATCGACGAAGATGGAATGGTATTTCACGAAGGTGTGAATTTCTTTCCTGTAGGGCGTAATGTCAATGAATTTATAAGAATGATTGATGCGTATACTCACGTACAGAAACATGGAGAAGTTTGTCCTGCAAACTGGGAAGAAGGTAAAGAAAGCATGAAAGCAGATAGAAAAGGAGTTTCTTCTTATTTATCTAGCAACTAAAATAATTTTGGCTAGGCCTTACGAGGTCTAGCTTAACTTAAAATCATAAATTATGTTTCAAGAATTAGATCAAGATAATTTAGCAGATTCTTTAAAAAATAACGACATAGTTGTTGTGCAATATTCAGCAACTTGGTGTGGGAATTGCAGATTGATGAAGCCAAAATTTAAGAAATTAGCAAGCGAAAATGAGGGAATTCCTTTTATCATGGTAGATGCAGAAAAATACCCTGAATCTAGAAAATTGGCGAATGTGGATAACTTGCCAACCTTTGCGACATTTAAAAGTGGAGAATTTAAAAATCAAGTTCAAACGAATAAATTTGAATCTTTAAAAGAATTAGTAGATGAAGTTACCAGTAATTAAACATTTTCAGAAGAACAATGATGCTCAGAAATTAGAGCACACTATTGAAGTTTTAGAATCTTTTTGTGAACACAGATCCGTTAAAGAAGAAGAAATGGATATTGTAGGTGAGATTATAACTAATATCGCCGGTGCCATAGAAATGGATAAGATGGTTAAAGAAGGCATGTCAGAAAAAGATGCAGCCAATACTTTTGCACAAAGAGTTTTAGGTTCTATAGATAAATAAAGTCCATCTCAATTTTAGATTAAAAAAAGAAACTGATGTTCAGTTTCTTTTTTTATTTGTGCCTATTTTAGTTCCCCGTAATCAATTAGGTTAGTAAATGAATGTTTAGTAAGAAAATAATAGGTGAACGCCTAAAATCCCTTGTCTTTGCTTCTAAAGGTTTGTGGATATTGGTTTTAAAAGAAGACAGTTTTAAGTACCAACTTTTAGGCTGCCTTTTAGCTATTTTAGCTGGCTTTTATTTTGAAATTAATAAAGCAGAATGGTTAGCTCAACTGGGTATTATGGCACTGGTTTTAGGTCTAGAAGGACTAAACACTGCTATAGAAGAGTTAGCCGATTTTGTCCAGCCTCATCAGGATAAAGCTATTGCAAAAGTGAAAGATCTTGCAGCAGGGGCAGTCTTGATTGCAGGTCTATTTGCATTGGTTATAGCTTTGGTGATTTATATTCCTTATTTAGTCGCACTATTTTGATTAGTTTAAGCGTTTAATATTTGTATTTTTGTCTCGTACGATAATAACTCTATGACCAAAACTAAACGTCCTACCAAGTCCAAGACTAAACAAACTAAACCTAAGGCTAAACTCAAGGTTTCTAAGCGAACCAAAATTATTTTCGGGAGCTTCCTTATTCTATTTGCCATAGGATTATTCATTTCTTTCGTTTCTTATTTCTTCAATTGGCAAGCAGATCAATCTTTAATGGCTGATGCCTTAGATAGAACTGAATCTTCTAATAATTGGCTCAATAAATTCGGAGCTTATATAAGTCATTCATTTATTTACAAAGGCTTTGGTATAGCTGTCCTGAGTCTTCCCGTCATGCTCTTCGTTACCGGGATGTACTTATTCTTGAATCTAAAATTATTTAAATTGAGAACTTTGTGGTTTTGGGGAGCATATCTCATTCTATGGTTTTCACTCCTTTTAGGATTTTTCGCCTCTTCCAACCCAATTTTAGGAGGAGTAGTTGGCTTTGAACTGAACGATTTTCTTCAAGATTATGTCGGTAAACTCGGAGTTACACTTATTTTGATTTTTATGTTAATCATTTATTTGGTTTCTAGATTGCACCTCACTCCAGATGCTTTGTCAAAATCGTATACAAAGCAAAAGAAACAAGTGAAAGATGAGGTTTCTGAAGTGGAATTCCATCGTAAAACTGCTTCAAAAGATATGACCAAAGAGGTTGAAATTGCTACCCATAAAAATAATCAAGACTCTACAAAAGAGCTTAATGTAGATAAAGATGTAGAAATTGAAAACTCTTATAGTGAGAAGACTCCAAACGAGTCCAAAGAAGAAAAAGAGAAAATTGTTATAAAGTCTGAAGCTGAAGACGATGTTGAAATGGAAGTAGAAACCGCTGAAGATGAGGAGGAAACCGATCAATTGAGTCGAAAACTTGTTGAAGATTTTGGTGAATTTGATCCTACTTTGGAACTTGCAAACTATCAATTTCCTAGTATAGATTTGCTTAAGGATTACAATTCTGGTCGTGGAATTACTATCGATCAAAAAGAATTGGAGCAAAACAAAAATAAGATTGTAGACACGCTAAAGAATTATAAAATTGAAATTGCTCAGATTAAAGCTACAGTAGGTCCTACGGTAACTTTATATGAGATTGTTCCCGAAGCGGGCATCCGAATTTCAAAAATTAAAAATCTTGAAGACGACATCGCCTTATCGCTCTCGGCTCTTGGTATAAGGATTATAGCTCCAATTCCAGGTCGAGGCACCATAGGAATAGAAGTTCCTAATCAAAATCCATCGGTTGTGCCTATGCGATCTGTTGTAGCCTCCAATAAATTCCAAAATGCAGAAATGGAGCTACCAATTGCCATGGGTAAAACTATTTCCAATGAAACCTACACAGTAGATCTTGCTAAAATGCCTCACTTGCTTATGGCTGGTGCAACTGGGCAAGGTAAGTCGGTTGGATTAAATGTAATTTTAACTTCACTTCTTTATCAAAAACATCCTGCTGAGGTGAAATTTATTTTAGTGGATCCTAAGAAAGTAGAATTAACGCTTTTTAATAAAATTGAAAGACATTATTTAGCAAAACTTCCAGATACAGAAGAAGCTATTATAACCGATAATACAAAAGTGATCAACACTTTAAACTCGCTGTGCATTGAGATGGACAATCGATATGATCTCCTTAAAGATGCGATGGTGAGAAACATTAAAGAATACAATACAAAATTTAAGGCTAGAAAATTAAATCCAGAAAATGGACATAAATTCCTTCCTTATATCGTGTTAGTCGTAGATGAATTTGCAGATTTAATCATGACTGCTGGTAAAGAGGTAGAAACGCCAATCGCCAGATTGGCCCAATTGGCAAGAGCCATAGGAATACACTTAATTATCGCCACCCAAAGACCTTCTGTGAATGTTATTACTGGAATGATAAAAGCCAACTTCCCCGCCAGAATGGCATTTAGAGTTACATCTAAAATTGATTCAAGAACAATTTTAGATGCTGGAGGTGCAGATCAGCTTATAGGTAGAGGAGATATGTTGTTTACCCAAGGTAATGATTTGATACGTTTGCAGTGTGCTTTTGTGGACACCCCAGAGGTAGAGCGCATTACAGACTTTATTGGCTCACAAAAGGCTTATCCCGATGCTTATCTATTACCCGAGTATTCTGGAGAGGACTCTGGCATAAGTGTTGATAATGATATCGAAGAAAGAGACAAGCTATTTAAAGACGCTGCAGAAGTTATTATTACGGCACAGCAGGGTTCAGCATCTCTTTTACAAAGAAAATTAAAACTAGGTTATAACAGAGCTGGAAGAATTATTGATCAATTGGAGGCTGCAGGGATTGTAGGTCCTTTTGAAGGAAGTAAAGCCAGACAAGTTTTGGTTCCAGATTTTATAGCCTTAGAAGAATTACTTAAAAACGAACAAAAGTCATAACCCATGAAAAAAATTGCACTATCAACTTTTATTTTATTTACTCTTTTCTTGAGTCACAGTATAGTAGCCCAAGATGATCCTGAAGCCAAAAAGCTCGTGAAAGAGGTTCTTAATAAAGTAGAATCTTACGATAACTTAGTTATTGACTTTAGTTATACTTTAGAAAACCAAGAGCAGGATCTTAAACAAGAAACCAGAGGTGATGTAAGCATAAAAGGGGATAAGTATATTTTAAATTTGATGGGAACTACTCAAATTTTCGATGGAAAAAAAATATATACCATTGTTCCAGAAGATGAAGAAGTGACAATTTCTTCCTATGATGAAATGGATACAGATCAAATTACCCCTTCCAAGATGTTGACCTTCTATGAAGAAGGATACCGTTTCAAAATGGATATTATCGAAGATGTAAAAGGAAGAAAAATTCAATATGTGGAATTGATTCCTATGGATTCAAAAAATGAAATGAAGCAAATCCTTTTAGGAATAGATCGACAAACCAAGCATATTTTTAACTTAATTCAGATTCAGCCTGGGGATACAAAAATTGAGTTCCGAGTGACTAAGTTTAAAACTAATGAACCGCTTTCAGCTAATCACTTTCAATTCCAAAGATCAAAATATGCGGATTATTATATCAATGAATTAGACTAAAAATTAAGTATTGAAAATTTTAGACCGCTATATTCTAGTTTCTTTTGTAAAAACATTTTTATCTGTTTTTACAATTTTGATGCTTATTTTTATTCTTCAATCGGTTTGGAGGTTTATTGATGAATTTGCTGGTAAAGACATCGACTTAGAAATCATCTCGAAGTTTTTACTTTTTCTACTTCCCAACCTTATTCCCATGGTTCTCCCGTTAACCATTTTGCTTACGTCCATCATGACTTTTGGAAGTTTTGCAGAGCAATATGAATTTGCAGCGATGAAGTCGGCTGGCATTTCTCTTCAAAGAGCTATGCGAAGTCTAATTGTATTTATTCTGCTTCTAGGTGCAGTCACTTTTTATTTTGCAAATACTGTCATTCCCTATGCTGAAGGTAAGGTGTTGAACATGCGTAAAAATATTGCGCAAGTAAAACCATCCATGGCTATTATAGAAGGAGCCTTCAATGATATGGGAAATATCAACATTAAAGTGAATAAAAAAAGTGGTCCAGACGGTCGTAATCTTGACGATGTTATTATTCATAAAAAATCAGAGAACAGAGTTGGAAATTACACGGTGATAAAAGCAGATCATGGGGTATTGGAATCTGCAGAAACTTCCAGTCTTTTATCTTTAGTCTTGTACGATGGTAACTATTATGATGAAGTCCGTACAAGAACTTACCAGCAAAAGCTTAAGGCTCCCTTTGTAAAAAGTGCCTTCGATAAATACGTTTTGAACATAGATTTATCAGGTTTCAATGATGTGGATTTAGATGATGAGAGTTTAAAACACCCTTACAAAATGCTAAATACAAGTGAGTTAAAAATTCAGTTAGATTCTTTTTCAATTGATTATGTGGAAGGTCGACAACGCCTTAATAGATTAATAAACCAAAGGAGTGGTCTTCAAAGGACTTTAAATTCTGCAACCAAGCTTGATAGTTCTAGCAAAAGAAAGATCAACCAAACTAGTGCAGACGAAATAAGCAAAGATTCTATTTTAAGTACAGATCAAGAAAAAAATAGCCCATACAGTATATATGAAGATTTTTCCATAGATAGTTTATTCTGGGAATATCCTTACAGACAGAGATCTCAGATTTTTAATGTTGCTACAAATTCCGTCAACAGTATTACACCTCAGATTATTTCAAAAAAAAATCAATTTAAACAAAAGGAAATTCTTTTGAATAAGATGGAAATGGCTATGCACAGTAAATATGCTTTGCCTTTTGCTTGCATTATTTTATTCTTCGTAGGAGCTCCATTGGGAGCCATTATAAGAAAAGGTGGGCTTGGATTACCTATGGTTGTTGCTATTATGGTGTTTTTGACCTATCATTTTATAGGGTTATTTGCAGGAAATAGTGCAGAAGGAGGAAGTTTGTCTCCATTCCTAGGATCTTGGTTATCTACCATTATTCTTTTTCCTTTGAGTATTTATTTAACCTATAGAGCAACAACTGATCAAGGATTTGTGAATTTAGATTTTATAGCTGTTCCTTTAGATAAGTTGGTAAAAAATATAAAATCAAAAGTTTTTAATATCAGAAAAAAATAAAAATGGAACATAGTAAAATAAGATTGGATTCTATACAAGAAGCCATAGATGATGTAAGAGCAGGAAAAATCATTATAGTGGTGGATGATGAAGATAGAGAAAATGAGGGCGATTTTTTGGCAGCGGCAGAGAAGGTAACTCCAGAGATGATCAATTTTATGGCGAAGTACGGAAGAGGTCTTATTTGCTCACCCTTATCTGAAGGACGTTGTAAAAAATTAAATCTCACCACAATGGTCGGTAATAATACCGATCCTATGGAAACAGCATTTACAATTTCTGTAGACCTTAGAGGTCAGGGTGTGACTACAGGTATTTCTGCAGCAGATCGCTCTAAAACCATAAAAGCCTTATGCAACGATGAGACGCGACCACACGATTTAAACAGGCCAGGACATATCTTTCCACTCATAGCAAAGGAAGGCGGTGTTTTACGAAGAACTGGGCATACCGAAGCCTCTATAGATTTTGCTAGACTTGCTGGTTTGAAACCTGCCGGGGTTATTTGTGAAATCATGAATGAAGATGGAAGTATGGCTAGACTACCAGAATTAGTGGAAGTCGCGAAAGAACACGATCTAAAATTAGTTTCTATTGAGGATTTAGTAGCTTATAGAATGCAGCACGATTCTCTTATTGAAAAATCTGAGGATTTTGAACTGAATACAAGATTTGGTCAATTTAGATTAAGAGCTTATCATCAAACGACAAACGATCAGGTTCATTTAGCATTGACTAAAGGAACTTGGAAGATAGATGAGCCCGTTCTAGTGAGAATGAATTCAACTTTAGTCAACAATGATATTTTAGGAACACTTACCAATAATGCTGATCAAAAGCTAGACAGTATGTTTAAGCAATTGAATGCTGAAGGCAAAGGAGTTATCGTTTTTATAAACCAAGATATACAAGGATTTAATTTAATATCGAGGTTAAAGGCACTTAAACAAGATCAAAGTGAAGGGGATATTGCTAAAGCCCCTAGAGTTGTTATGGACGAAAAAGACTTTGGTATTGGAGCTCAAATTTTGCACGATGTGGGGGTTCATAAAATCAAATTGATGTCCAACACAAAACATAAAAAAAGAGTGGGAATGATAGGTTATGGCCTTGAAATCATCGATTATATAAATTACTAACCTTCCACATAAACAAATAATTCCCTTTACCCATTAAAGGGAATTGTTTATTTAAATCTCTTCCAGCGTTCTTGGATATAATCTCCTTTAGAACTTTTACCGTTGTGGGTCCATATATTTTCTTTGACTACTTTTTCAAAGCTTAATGTATCACCAACCATTTTTTGATTTTTAGAGAAAAAATGGATAAATTCATAATGCTTGTTATCCTTTAATTCCCATTGTCCACCACTAGATCCAAAGAATTGTCCAGTCCGGCTATTCAATGCTATTACTTGATAGTAATTATTGGTCAAAAGCTTCAAGGTCTTTCGAGGACCATCTTCAATAGTTATCCAATTAGAATCTCTAAATGCTTGATGGATTTTCCAACAAGTCACATTTTCATTATCGGCATTATCAATCCTTGTCCATTTTTCAATAGTATTTGAATTTTTATCCTTTATGTTCAAAGAATCCCCTTTTATTTCATAATTATAATTAAAAAAACTTCCAGTAATTGCCGCGGATTCTGAATGGATTTCCAAGTTCTCTATGTAGTCATAATCATTCATAAAATAAGTTCCACCAGAGGCTGATATAAACTCCCCAGAATCTTTTAAAATGGTCGAAGATGTAAAATAAGAATCACTATACAGTTTAATGGTTTTTTGTTGACTTTCAGAATTGGTTACTTTTTCCCATGCTCCGTTCAAACTTTGAGCGAAGATTGAATTGGAAAATAAAACAAGGAATAGAATTAAAATAGCTTTCATATTCTTACAAATTAGGATTAATACAAAAAAGCCCACTGCAAAGTGGGCTTTGTCATTAACTGAATTTCTGTTTAGACTCCATATTTGTTATCTTCTACAATCTTATCAGCAATAATATTTCTAAGTTCAACGATGTTTGGGTAGTTTTCATACTTCGTGAAACGCTTTAATCCCATGAGCATCATTTTTTGTTCATCACCTTCGGCAAAGGAAATAATACCTTCTTTAGCTTTTTCATTGATTTTATCAACAGCTTTATAAAGTCTCAACTTAGCCATAGCGATTTGAACTTTTTGAGTTTCTTCACCATAACGCTTTGCGTTTTTTTCTACTCTCAATATAGCTGATTCTGCCATATATGTTTCAATTAAAATGTCAGCAGAAGCTAATAAGAGCTGTTGATGTTGGTCTAATTCCTCACCATACTTTTGAGCTGCACTTCCAGCAACCATCAAAAACACCTTTTTCAATCTCTTAAGCATAGCTTTTTCTTCAGCAAGAAGCTGAGTGTAGTCTGGAGTATCAAAAGATGGAATACCAGTTAATTCATCAGCCACAGCTTTTGCTGGTCCTAATAAATCTACATGTCCTTTCATTGCTTTTTTAACTAGCATACCTACAGAAAGCATTCTGTTAATCTCATTGGTACCTTCATAGATTCTTGAAATTCTCGCATCTCTCCAAGCAGATTCCATAGGGGCATCTGCAGAGAATCCCATACCTCCATAAATTTGAATACCTTCATCTGTACATTTTTGAATGTCTTCAGAAACTGCAACTTTAAGTATAGAACATTCGATAGCAAATTCCTCTACACCTTTTAGTTCGGCTTCTTGATGTGAGCTCCCATTTTCCTTTCTTAAGTTAATTCTGTCTTCAATATTTTTTGAAGCTCTGTAGCTTGCGGCTTCATCTGCGTAGATAGACATTGCCATTTCAGCTAATTTAGAACGAATAGCACCAAATTTTGAAATAGGAGTATCGAACTGTACCCTTTCGTTGGCATATTCTACTGCTGAAGTTAAGACTCTACGTTGAGCATCTAAACATGCAGCAGCAAGTTTAATTCTTCCAACATTGAGCGAATTCATAGCGATTTTGAAACCACCGTCACGTTCGCCTAGTAGGTTTTCTGCTGGCACTTTAGTCTCGTTAAAAAAGACTTGGCGAGTAGAAGAGGAGTGGATTCCCAACTTTTTCTCTTCATCACCCATGGAAATTCCATTCTCTAAATCTTTTTCTACAATAAATGCAGTGATATTTTTATCGTCCTCGATTCTAGCAAAAACAATAAATATATTGCAGAAGCCTGCATTAGAGATCCACATCTTCTGACCTGTAATCTTGTAATGTGAACCATCCTCAGATAAGACAGCTTTAGTTTTTCCTGAATTTGCATCTGAACCTGCTCCTGGTTCAGTTAGACAGTAAGCTCCAAACCATTCTCCAGTAGCAAGTTTTGGAATATATTTTTTCTTTTGCTGCTCAGTACCATATAAGGTAATAGGTAAGGTTCCAATTCCTGTATGAGCACCAAAAGCCGTAGCAATAGAACCTGTAGCACCTGAAATGTAATCACATACCAACATCGTAGATACGAAATCCATTCCTAGCCCACCATATTCTTCAGGAACTGCAACGCCAAGAAATCCAAGTTCTCCAGCTTTTCTCATGATTTCTTCCGTCAAATCGTAATTCTTTTTCTCGAATTCTTCCTTTTTAGGCCATATCTCTCTATCTACAAATTCCTTTACAGAATCTCTCATCATCTTTTGCTCATCAGAAAAATCTTCTGGAGTAAAAACGTCTTCAGCCTTAGTTTCTTTTACGATAAACTGACCACCACGGATCATGTCATCAATTTTTTCTTTAGTTTCCATTTCTCTTTTTTTAGATTTTAATATACTTCGTAAATTCCAGCAGCACCTTGGCCTGTTCCTACACACATGGTTACCATAGAATATTTGTTTTTTAAATTTCTTTTTTTCATTTCATCAAAAATTTGCACAGATAATTTAGCTCCTGTACACCCTAAGGGATGCCCCAAAGCAATGGCCCCTCCATTAACATTGAGAATATCTTTATTGATACCCAATTCTCTGATAACAGCTAGAGACTGGGAAGCAAAAGCTTCGTTGAGCTCTATCAGCTCCATGTCTTCCAATTTTAAACCGGCTTGTTTTAAAGCTTTAGGTATAGCTTTTACAGGACCTATTCCCATGATCCTAGGCTCAACACCAACAGTGGCATAACTTACCATCCTAGCGACTGGTTCAAGATTTAATTCTTTAACCATGTCTTCGCTCATGACCATTACAAAAGCTGCACCATCACTCATTTGAGAAGAATTTCCAGCAGTAACACTTCCACCTTCTTCAAAAACAGGTCTCAATTTGTTTAAAACCTCTTCAGAAGTATCTGCTCTCGGACCCTGATCTTGATCTACGGTGTAAGTTTTAGATTGTTTTTTTCCATTAGAATCTACAAAGATGTCTTCAACTTCTATAGGAACGATCTGGTCTTTAAAACGGTTCTCTTGTTGAGCTTTCACCGCTTTTTGATGAGAGTGGTAAGCAAATTCATTTTGATCTTTTGCGTTAATCTTATATTTCTCTGCTACAGCTTCCGCGGTTAATCCCATTCCCCAATAATAACTTTCATTTCCAGCTTTCGCCGTTTCATAATTGGGTACAGGTTTATAGCCTCCCATAGGGATATAACTCATGCTTTCTGCACCACCTGCTATAATACAGTCTGCCATTCCACTTTGTATCTTGGCCGATGCCATGGCAATAGTTTCAATTCCAGAGGCACAATATCGATTTACAGTCACTCCAGGTATTTCCTCAGTTTTTAAGCCCATAAGAGAAACCAACCTCCCCATGTTTAAGCCTTGTTCTGCTTCTGGCATAGCATTACCAACCATGACATCATCTATTCTAGATTTATCAAATTCAGGTAATTGCTTCATCATGTATTCTATGGTTTCTGCGGCCAAATCATCTGGTCTCTTAAAACGAAACACCCCTTTAGGAGCTTTTCCTACTGCAGTTCTATATCCTTTTACTATATATGCTGTTTTCATTTTCCTATCCCTAACCCTTTCCGGAGGAAAGGGGATTTTAATGGGTATTTTTTTAGTTAATATTTTAAATTTAATCTTTCCAAGTCTTCCCTTTGGGAAGATTTAGATGGACCTTTAGTTTCTCAAAGGTTTCCCTTTTTTAATCATATGTTGTAAACGCTCTAAGGTTTTTCTCTCGCCGCAAAGCGATAAAAAGGCTTCGCGTTCTAGATCCAAAAGATACTGCTCAGAAACATAGTTAGCTTCAGAAAGATCTCCTCCAGACATGACGTAAGCCAACTTATTTGCAATTTTTTGATCATGTTCACTGATATATTTACCAGCTTTCATTTGATCCGTTCCAACCAAGAACGTCCCTAGCGCTTGTCTACCAAGTACTTTAATATCATTGGTTTTGATTGGTTGACTATATCCATTTTGAGCCATGAGTCTTGCCTGTTCTTTAGCGACAGCCAATTGGCGGTCTCTACTTACGACAACTATATCTTTCCCTCTTTCAAGAATATTTAGATCATAGGCTTCATGCGCAGATTTGGCAACTTTAGCCATTCCTATAGTCAAGAAATTTTCACGAAGTCTATTCAATTCTACATCATCTTTCTGAAAAGTTAAAGCAGCTCTACGAGTCATTTCTTTGGAACCTCCACCGCCAGGAATAACCCCTACGCCAAATTCAACTAATCCTATATAAGTTTCAGCGTGAGCTACAACTTTATCGGCGTGCATGGATAATTCACATCCGCCTCCAAGTGCCATTTGATGGGGAGCTGCTACTGTTGGTATAGAGGAGTAGCGCATTCTCATCATTGTGTCTTGAAAATATTTAATGGCTGCATTTAATTCTTCATACTCTTGTTCTACAGCAAACATGAAGATCATTCCTATGTTTGCTCCAACTGAGAAATTATCACCGGTGTTTGAAATAACAACTCCGTCATAGTCTTTCTCTGCAATATCCATAGCAGCGTTTATACCATTAAGCACATCGCCACCTATAGAATTCATTTTACTTCGGAATTCAATGTTTAAAATTCCATCGCCTAGATCTTCAGCAACTAAATCTTTATTACTGAAAACCTCATGGCTTTCTCTAATATTATCAAGGATGATAAAAGCATCTTGACCAGGTATTTTCTGATGAGATTTTTGATCTATATCATAAAAATAAGTTTTACCTGATTTAATATTATAAAATGAGTTTTGATTCGATTCTGAAAGCTTATGTATCCAATCAGCAACCTCAAAGCCTTCATCTTTCATCAATTGTATTCCTTTGTCTATGCCAATAGCATCCCAGATTTGAAAAGGACCATGCTGCCAGCCAAATCCAGCTTTCATAGCATCGTCTATCTTATATAAGGTATCAGTGATTTCTGGAATTCTATTTTGAACGTAAGCGAATAAAGCTGCGAAATTTTTTCTGTAAAACTCACCAGCTTTGTCCTTACCTTCAATTAAGACAGGAAACCTGTCTGCAACAGCATCAATCGATTTCGTTTTTTCTAAAGTGTCAAATTTTGCAGATTTTCTGTCTCTATATTCCAAGGTTTCCAAGTCCAAAGATTTAATATCGCTGGAACCATCATCATTTCTTATTTTTTTGTAGAAACCCTGACCTGTTTTGCTCCCCAACCACTTATGTTCCATCATTTTTTCGATGAAACTTGGTAGTTTAAATAAGTCATGTCGCTCATCTTTAGGAACGTTATCATACAATCCATTAGCAACATGAACCAAGGTGTCTAAGCCAACAACATCTACAGTTCTAAACGTTGCAGATTTTGGTCTTCCAATAACTGGTCCAGTGAGTTTATCGACCTCTTCAATTGTCATATCCATATCTTTTACCATATGAAAAAGACTCATAATACTGAAAATACCAACTCGATTACCAATAAATGCAGGAGTGTCTTTGGCAACGACTGTTGTTTTACCAAGAAACTTTTCACCATATTCATTCAAAAATTCTAGAACTTCTTTTGAAGTATCTGGTCCTGGAATGATCTCGAGTAATTTGAGGTACCTTGGTGGATTAAAAAAGTGAGTACCACAGAAGTGTTTCTTAAAATCGTCACTTCTACCTTCAGTCATAAACTTTATAGGAATTCCAGATGTGTTCGAAGAAATCAAAGTCCCAGGTGTTCTATGTTTTTCAAGGTTTTCAAAAACTTGTTGTTTGATGTCTAGTCTTTCAACAACAACCTCAATAATCCAATCTGCATCTTTAATTTTTGAAATATCGTCTTCTAGGTTACCAGTTTCAATTCTCTTTGCAAAATCTTTATGGTAAATAGGAGAGGGGTTTGACTTGAGTGAAGTTTGCAAAGCATCATTCACAATTCTATTTCTAACACTCGGATCTTTTAAAGTTTTTCCTTGTTTTTCTTCCTTCTCAGTGAGTTCACGAGGAACAATATCCAACAGGAGGACTTCTACTCCAATGTTCGCGAAATGGCAAGCTATACCGCTACCCATAATGCCGGAACCAATCACTGCGACTTTTTTGATTCTTCTTTTCATATCCGTTTTTAAATTTATGCTTGTTTATTATTGATGAAAATCATTTTTTCTGAAATGAGTTCATTGATTTTATCAGTCACTTTTATAAATGTGTTTAAATCTTCTTCAGAAATATTATCCTTTATGGCTTCATTAAATGAGAGTACTACATATTTGGAAAATTCCCTCATCTCTACCCCAAATTCTGTAAGATATATAAGGACGCTTCTGCCATCGTTTGGATTTTTTTCCCTAGTAATCAATCCTTTTGTTTCCATAGTCTTTAAAGTTCTAGACAAACTAGTAGATTCAACACCCATTTTAGGCCCTAAAGCTGTCGATGGAGTGCCGTTATCAGGGTCTATACTTAATAAAGCAAAGCCTGTAGCCATGCTGCTTCCTTTTTTATTTGCTTCTTCATTATACATTTTAGTTACAGCAATCCAAGTTGACCTTAATATATAATCAATCGTTTTTTCTTTCATAATCTATTGTAGATATCAAATATATATAAATTTATTATGCATGCATAGTAAATTTATTATTTTCTGTGAACTTTTTTACTAAATCATAATTTTTCTTTTGTCATAACCCTAAGGGAAAGAGCCCCTTACCCTTTTTATAATTTTTTCTTTAAAGAAACTGCTTTATTTATTTGGTTAGAAGGGAAAAAAGGTTGTAGTTTTGCACCCCGCTAATTGAGGTATTGAGAGGGTCACACAGGGAGGGATGGAGAGTTATTAAATTGAGTTGTAGTACTTGTGAGATTGGGATATAAGTTTTAATTTTGTTCTCCTTTATTTTGGTTATGTACGTTCATTAAAATAAGATTTAATTTTTTTTGCAAAACCACTTGTTAGATTAAAAATAAGTATTAGTTTTGCATCCGCTTAGAGAAGCACACGAGTTTAAGGCCTTTGATACGGTTTAAACGACAAGAATTAAAAGTTCATTGACATATTGAATTGACAGCACAAATAAGAGATTATTTGTAGAATTAGAAACATTAAGATTATACTTTAAGATTAGAGTTGATTCCTGAGAATAAGATGTAAGAGTCGAATTTGAGAAA
>Ga0306893_100059_pt1 | contig 58206 bp, 56 predicted proteins | sample AntDeeMetagen293_FD_190417 | JGI IMG/M metagenome (GOLD analysis project Ga0306893, IMG submission 190417) | Saline lake microbial communities from Deep lake, Antarctica - Metagenome #293 (v2) (version 2) | ecosystem: Environmental > Aquatic > Non-marine Saline and Alkaline > Saline | place...
TGTTATCGATTGAATAGGTCTAGAAGTAAGAAAACCATCTTTCATAACCTTGTTTCTAGAATGATGCAAAAACCGAAATTATATCAATCCAAATTAATATGTACTTAAGTAGCTACCTCTATATTTTTTAATAGAATACATCAGTTTGAACATCTAGAATGTCAACATCCTATTGGAACCATCATTAAGGATAAAGTCTTTTATAGCAACAATGCTGACAACACTACATATATGAATTTTTACAATACTGAAAGCGATACTTTATACGTGGACTTTACAAAATATGGTAGTTACATCGCTTTCAATCAGTTTAAAAAATCCGCTTTTCTAGAAGCAAATGTTGTGCTAATGGGATTCATGAAAGGAGTTCCTATTGACGCTGTATCAGTCTCAGAAGCTAGAATGAAATTTCGTGTAAACAAAGTAAAGGATACGATGGTTGAGGGTAAAAAGCTTAAGCATATTCAAATCCAACCAAGAAACACGAAAAAGCACAACTTCGAATCTTACAATATATTCATCAATACAAAAGTTGAAACTGAAATTCCACTATATACCTCCCCAACCATATTTTTCCTTTTGAAAGGAAGTTTAAAAGATCTTATAGGGACTGTTGTGGAAACTTATTTTATTGATCTGGAAGGGTATCGATATTGTCGTGATGTATTAACTGGGTTTCAAATTATCAACAAACGAGTCATCCTTAGATAAAAGTTAACCTTGTATGTACTTCTTTGGTGTAGTTCCAAACTTCTTTTTGAAAGCCGCTATAAAGTGACTTGCCGTACTGTAACCAATATTTAGTCCAACTTCATTAACGTTATGCTGCCCTTTTTCAAGTAACTTCCTGGCGTAGTCCATTTTATAATCGAACAAGAAGGAAAAAACAGTGTCGCCATATATTTCTTTAAAGCCCTCTTTAAGTTTTTTCAAACTTAAGCCAACCTCATCAGCAAGTTCTTGAAGCGTTGGAGGTTCCACCATTCTCTGAAGAATAATTTTTTTGGCTAGTTTTATTTTTTTCACATTGTCTTCATCATCTAGAAATGGACATTGTTCTATATCTGCTTCCGCAGGTCTATTAAAATAAAGACCTATAAGTTCGTAGGCTTTTCCCTTTAAGTAAATCTTTCTTACTGAGGGATGTAAATTAAAATTTAAAATCTGGGTCAAAATTACAGCCATGGCAGGAGAAACATTCACTTCTTTATAATACTTCTTATCGCGATTGTCTTCGGTCAGAAAGTCGATATAATTGGCTTCAGCAGAGAATAACGTGTGGAGTTTCTGGATGGAAATTAAAATAGATACCGACCAAGATTCTGGAAAGGCTGTTAAGTTTATAGGAAGATCTCGCTCTGGATTATATAACAGCAAGGAACTGTCTTCCTTTATATTCAGAGCATAATTACCTTCATTGAAATTAAATTTTATTTCCCCTTTTACGCAAAAGTGAAATTGAATAAAATCTGCACCAATATAATGAGTGATACATTCTTCAACCTCAGATTCATTTTTGATAGATAAGATAGATATTCCCTCTTCAATCTCTATAAACTGTTCTGAACCTCTAGCGTTATTTTTTTCTGATGCTAATGCCATAATGCTCTGTCTTTTATTTAGAATCGTTCTAATTAAAACCCTTCTAATTCATCATAATCATTACAAAATTACTGAATAAAGCTGATAATTATCAGTTTTTAAATAAAAATACGTTAAACGACAAAAAAGGAACTTTGAGCGTTACTTTTAACTTGACTTATGCTATAATTTTGTAGTCCATAATTTTGGAATAAAGAATGCTAAAATACAACGTTTCTACACATATAAGTTTCTATGTCATCGGCATTAGCTATCAGAAAGCGGACGCTAAGACTAGAGGAAAATTTAATCTTAATATAGACCAAAGAAAGGCTTTATTACATAAAGCTAAATCTCTTGGTCTCGATTCTGTTGTCACCTCATCGACCTGTAACAGAACTGAAATCTACGCCTTTGCAAATCAAGAAGAAACCTTAATTGATTTGCTTTGTGAATTTAGCCTTGGAGACCAAGAAACATTTTCTGAAAATGGCTATGTGCTCAAAAACGAATTGGCGATAGACCATATGTTTAAAGTTGGAAGTGGTTTAGATAGCCAAATTCTTGGTGATTTTGAAATTATAAGTCAGATGAAATCTGCTTTTATTTTATCAAAAAAACAAGGCATGATCAATCATTTTATGGAGCGCCTTGTAAATTCGGTCATACAAGCAAGTCGAAGAATCAAAAATGAAACGAAAATATCTTCAGGAGCAACTTCTGTATCCTTTGCTTCGGTGCAGTATATTTTAGACAATATTGGTCGTGTTTCAGACAAAAAGATATTGCTGTTTGGAACTGGTAAAATCGGTAGAAATACTTGTGAAAACCTAGTTAAACATACTAGCAACAAGAATATTACTCTAATTAATAGAACAAAAGATAAAGCTGAAGAAATCGCAGGTAAATTCAACCTTATTGTCAAAGATTTTTCAGAATTACAGTCAGAAATAAGATCCACAGACATTCTTATCGTTGCTACAGGTGCTCAAACCCCAACAATTACAAAGGAATTGATTTACCCCAAAAAGGAACTTCTTGTGCTAGATCTTTCTATTCCTAAAAATGTTGCTGAAGACGTCCAAGGTATGGACAATGTAAAATTACTCCACTTGGATTACCTGTCTAAACTTACGGATGAAACCCTTTCTAAAAGAAAACAATTTATTCCTGAAGCTGAAGCGATTATAAAAGAAGTGAGATTTGAGTTTGATGAATGGCTGGACACTCGAAAGTTTGCACCTACCATCAAAGCACTGAAAGAAAAATTCAAGAACTTTAAGGAAGAAGAACTCGATTACCAAAGCAAAAAGAATATAAAATTCGATAAAGAGCAGGCTGAAATTATCAGCGATCGCGTTATACACAAGATTACACGAAGTTTCGCAAGTCATCTCAGAAATGCTAACGGTTCCACAGAAGACAGTATCGCTTTACTTAAAAAAGTATTTGAATTGGAAATGGATTCCGACTAACTCTTTTTCCCTTTCGTATTAAAATAACTCTATCCCACCATGTCAAACACTATATCTATAGGTACTCGCGATAGTGAGTTAGCCATGTGGCAAGCCCATAAAGTTAAAACACTGTTAGAAAGTCAAGGGTATTCCACTATTCTTAAGCCCGTAAAATCTACAGGAGATCTCAATCTTGATCAACCGCTTTACGAAATGGGCATTACTGGAATCTTCACAAAAACACTTGATGTAGCGCTTATAAAAGGAGATATAGACATTGCAGTCCATTCGATGAAAGATGTGCCAACAGCATTGCCGAAAGGCGTTGTAGAGGGCGCTGTTTTACCAAGAGCCAACACAAGTGATATTCTTCTTCACAAAGGCTTATCGTTTTTGGAAAATAATGGAACCATTGCTACCGGTAGCTTAAGAAGAAAAGCCCAATGGCTGAGTAAATACCCTCAACATAAAGTAGAAAATTTACGAGGTAATGTGAATACTCGCCTTCAAAAGCTTGAAGATCATGATTGGAATGGGGCCATATTTGCAGCTGCAGGTTTGGAACGTATTAACTTAAAGCCAGACAATCACATAGAATTAGATTGGATGATTCCTGCCCCTGCTCAAGGAGCTATGCTTGTGGTTACCATGGAACATAATACGGTATGTAGAAAAGCTTTAGAAAAACTTAATCATACAGATACGGCTCTAGCTGTAAAGGTAGAACGTGAGTTTTTAAAAACACTGGAGGGTGGTTGTTCCGCTCCTATTGGTGCTCTAGCCACTATAAAAGGGAATGAAATTAATTTACGAGCTGGACTGTATAGCTTAGACGGCAAACAGACCTTTACTATTCATGAAACAATTTCCATAGACCATGTTGAGGGTTTTGGCGAACGTTGTGCAGAGCATGTTCTAAAACAAGGCGGTGGAAAACTTATGAAAAGCCTTCGTAAAATTTTATAATATGCCCTCTGTTCTTTCTACTAAAATATTAACTCCCCCGCAGAAGAATTTATTAATAAATGCCGGCCTAAGCCTTACAGAGTATAAGGCTATCCAAATAGAAGTCTTGGAACTTCCCCAAGAGAGGTATAAAGATCACTATCCTCATACTATTATTACTAGCCAAAAAGCGGCAGAATTGATAAAACGTTTTTCTATCGGAAAATGCTATTGTGTAGGAGACAAAACAGCCTTAAGCCTTAAAGATGATGGCTTTCTAGTTGAAGCCAAAGCCAACAACGCTAAAGACCTTGCCGAGACAATCCTCCAAAATTACCGCAATCATTCTTTCACTTTTTTTGGAAGTCAACAGCGCAGACCAGAACTTTCGGAAATGCTCCGAGAATCTGATATTGATCTCAAGGAGGTTTTCGTGTATAAAACACACTTAATTCCTAAGCAGTTCAATAGATCCTTTGATGCTGTCTTGTGTTTTAGTCCTTCTGGTGTAGATAGTTTATTTAAGCTGAATGCCTCATTAGACTCAAACCTAATTTGTATTGGTAATACCACTGCAACTCAGGCTAAAAAATATTCCAAACGTGTTTATGTTTCTAGTAAAACCTCTGTAGAAAGCCTTATTGTAAAAGCTGTTCAGCTTTTACGACCTTAACTAAAAAATCCCGCTGTTTGGCGGGATTTTAATTTTAAAAGACAATATGTTATTCGAAATCAGAAGCTGTAACTCCATCATTAAATTTCACCTCTTCTATTTTAATATCAATAGTTTGTGGTCCTAAGTCTTGACTTAACATCATAGGAACCATAACTCCGTTCTTATCTGTATAATCACCATACATAAGTTTAGACGTCATTTTTTGACCCATCTGTTCTGCTGTAGTTTCTGTAGCTAGTTTTAGCCCAGTATCTACGCTGTAAAACTCTCTTACGTTATCCGTTAATTTGATCACATAAGCATCTTCACCGTTTATAGATTCTATGCCAGTTAGCTCTGCAGAGTCTGAAACCTTTTGTTCTGTAAATAAGCCAGACATGATTTTAGCATCTTTTACTTGTTGCTCTGTATAGTCCATTTTTTGACCTTGAGCAGCAGTAAAGCCTTTCTCACCATCAAAAACTTGTTTTGATAATGTATTCCCATTCATTTGAACAAGCTCTAGCATTTTCCCATCTTTGGTCAGCTTTCTAGTAAAAGAAAGACTCATTCCTTGTACAGAGGCATTACCTTTCATCATCATGTTATCCACTTTAGAAACAACATCATTGCCTCCTATAGCTTTTATATAGCTATCGTAAACTGAAGTTACAGTTACGCCTTCAGGCAATTCTTTTTTAAATTCAGGTTTTTCAACTTTTTTAGTTTCTTTATTGAAGTAAAGAACAGGAATGGTTTTACCCTTGTATTCTATTTTTTCGAGATTTTCGACCACTTCAGATCCTTTTCCAGCGATAACGACTTGCATTTGATCGGTTTTCAAATACTTGTTAGCCACTCTTTTGATATCTTCTTGAGTCACTGCATTAATCTTTTCTAAGTATGTCTCGTAAAAATCTTTACTCAAATTTTCTATTTCGATATTTAGAGCATAACTAGCTACAGTAGAAGGCTGCTCTAATCTCATAACGAAAGATCCTGCAAATTTTTTCTTTGTATCCTCAAGCTTGCCTGCATCGACTTCTTCATTTCTGATTCTGTCCACTTCTTTAAAGATTTCTACAACTGCAGAATCTGTTACAGCATTTCTTACCCCTACAGAGGCTACAAATCTTGAAGCATAACGACTAGCACCCACGTTTGATCTGGCGCCATAAGTATAGCCTTTGTCTTCTCTTAAATTCATATTGAGGTAACTTCCAAAACTTCCTCCTAAAATTTGATTCATAACCAATACAGGGAAATAATCTGGGTCTGCTGTTTTAAGATCTACTGTATTTTGAACAATAATTTCACTTTGTACAGCATTGGGCATATCTACAAAGTCAATCTGAGTATACTGTGCTGGTTTTACTGCAGGAATAGAAGTACTTGGTGGTGTTGCTTTTTTCCAATCACCAAAGGTTTTCTTTACGATTTTCTTTGCCTCTTTTTTAGTAATATCTCCAACGATAACTAAGTAGGCATTTTCTGGAACAAAGTAATTCTTGTAAACATTCTTAACATCTTCAAGAACAATTCCCTCCACAGACTCTACAGAAACATATTGTCCATAAGGATGATTAGAACCATAGGATAAAGTACTACTCAACCTATTCGCAATAGTTCCCACGTCTTTTTGGCTGGATTTTAATCCTTCCATAAGTTTATTTTTTTCACTTTCGAATTCTTCTTCAGTGAATTTTGGCATTAATGCACCCTCCGCCATTAATTCCATTACTCGTGGAAAAAATTTGGATAATGAACTTGCCGATGCACTTTCTGAACCAAAGCTGATGTTGGCTCCTAAAAAGTCAATTTCTTCGTTAAACTCGTCTTTACCAGTCTTCTCTGTTCCTGTTCCTAGCAAACTAGCTACCATAGCTTGAGTTCCTGGTTTCTTTTCAGTAAAAGGCTTATTGTCTATAATAAGGCTTGCGGAAACCCGAGGTAACTTATCGTTCTCCACGACTAGAACTTTTAAGCCGTTGCTTAAACTGAAAGTTTCTGGCTCACCAATATTTACTGTTGGGGCAGGTCCAGGCTTAGGCATTTGTGATCTGTCAATTTGAGCAGTTATACTCGTGCTTACTAAGCATACTATTAGTAATGCAAATATCTTTTTCATTTGTTTGTGTTTTATTCGGTTGGTTCTGGTAAATAATCTAATTCAAGTCTTTGGTTTTCTTGCAAGTATTTATTTGCTACTTCTTTAATTTCTTCTCTAGTAATACTTCTATAGATTTCAATTTCTTCGTTGATCAAATTTGTATTACCATAAAGCATTTGATAAGTTGCTAAAGAAGAAGCTATACCTTGGATACTAGAATTGGAATTGACAAATTGATTTTCAAATTTATTCTGAAGTTTTTGATACTCTCTTTCAGTAATTAATTCAGTTTGTAATTTCTCAATCTCTTCGTCCATTACATCCCTAAGTTTAGATAATTCCACATCACCTAGAGGCAAAGCTCCTATTAGATAAGTTCCATAATCTTCTTGGCTTCTAGCAAAAGCAAGAACTTGGAGAGCAATTTTATCCTCATCTACCATTCTTTTGTACATCCTAGAGCTTTTACCGTCTGTTAAAACAGATGAAATCATATTTAGCACATACGCCTCTCTGTCTTTCATAGATGGAGTTCTATAGACCAAAGCGGTTAAAGGAATCTGAATATTGCTATCGTACTCTGTAGCTATTATTTTATCTTTAATAGGATCTTCTGTAATATTCACTCTCTCAACCTCATCTCCAGAAGGAATAGACTGAAAGTAATCTGCAATCATTTTTTTTGTTTTAGGAACATCTATATCTCCAGCAACAACTAAAGTAGCGTTGTTTGGATTATAATATTTGTCGAAAAACGCCTTAAATTCATCAAGTTCGGCAGCATCAAGATCTTCCATGGTTCCAATGACGGAATTTTTATAAGGGTGCTTGTCGAACATGTAAGGGTTGATTCCCGTGGAGTAAGCAACTCTTCCATAAGGTGCATTATCAATTCGGGATCTCTTTTCCTCTTTTACCACTTCATTTTGAGTATCTACACCTATTTTATTGATTACAGGATGAAGCATACGCTCAGATTCCATCCATAATCCAAGCTCTAAAGCATTTGAAGGAAAGGTTTCATAGTAATAAGTTCTATCTTGAGTAGTGTTGGCATTGTTGCTGCCTCCGTTAGCGGCAACTACATTAAACCATTCTCCTCTCTCAATATTTTCTGTACCCTCAAAAAGCAAATGTTCAAAAAAGTGAGCGAATCCTGTTCGACCAGGCTGCTCATCTTTTGCACCTACATGGTACATTACTCCTACGGTTACTACTGGCGCAGTATTATCTTGATGTAAGATAACATTTAAACCGTTGTCTAAATCGTATTCTGTAAATTCAACCTTTTGCGCGTGGGCTAAAGTGATGAAAAATACAAAAAAAGATAACATAATAGTTTTAGTCATTTTTTTATAGTTTTGATTATATATAATTAGTATAAAAATAAACAAATTGTTACAACATTTATGATTAGAAGAGAAATTTTAAAAAACTTAAGACTTTATTAATTTAGCTGGTAAATTCTTATCCATTGGTAATTTTAATATATTAGCAGTTAAAATATATTCATGAATCGATTTGTATTATCCGTAAGATTTGGTATAGCATTGACTTCCTCATTAATTGCTTACTTCTTGGTGCTGTCATTATTCAACCTCCATATCAACCCCTTATTTAGTCTATTTAATGGAGTTATTACTGGTTTTGCCATTTTCGAATCCATCCGTTATAAAAGAATAGAAAAGAAATCCGAATACAATTACACCACTGGATTTCAAGCTGGGATTGTTACTGGGTTTTTGGCGACTATCATTTTTACGCTTTTTATGGCTGTGTATGTTACCGAAATTGATCCTGACTTTATAAGCAAAATTGCAGAAAATTTTTTCAAGTCCTATAATACTGGTGTTGGTGTTTTTGCTTTTACCGTGCTTTTATCAGGCTTAGCAACCACTATAGTCTTAACTCTTTCTTTTATGCAACTCTTCAAACACAAGCTAAAAGAGTAATATAGGCTTTGGGTATTTTTATTGCTCCTTTATTTATAAAGTGCTATATTTGCAAACTATTTTTAGTAAAATTAAACAACTAAACACTATGTATGCAATTGTAGAGATAGCAGGGCAGCAATTTAAAGTTGCGAAAGACCAGAAAGTGTTTGTTCACCGTTTAAAAGAAGATGAAGGTACCAATGTATCCTTCGATAAAGTTCTTTTACATTCAGACGGAGACAACATTACTCTTGGCGCCCCAGCTATAGATGGTGCTTCTGTAGACGCTAAAGTCGTTAAGCACTTGAAAGGAGACAAAGTTATTGTCTTTAAAAAGAAAAGAAGAAAAGGATACCGTAAGAAAAATGGCCACCGCCAGTATCTTACTGAAATTCACATCGAAGGTATTTCTGTTTCTGGAGAAAAAAAGAAAGCCGCTGCTTCACCTAAAAAAGAGGAGAAGAAAGCTGAAGACAAAGAAGCTAGTTCAGACTTAAGTAAGCACACCGTTGCAGAACTTAAAGAAATGGCTAAAGAAAAAGGCTTAGAAGGATATTCTGCTTTGAAAAAGGCAGAACTCATTGAGTTATTAAGTAAGAAGTAAATTAAACTTAAAAATTAAACATCATGGCACATAAGAAAGGTGTTGGAAGTTCAAAAAACGGAAGAGAATCACAATCAAAACGTTTAGGCGTTAAGATTTTTGGAGGACAGCCTGCTATCGCTGGTAATATTATTGTGAGACAAAGAGGTACTGCTCACAATCCTGGTGATAACGTATATGCTGGAAAAGACCATACACTACATGCGAGAGTTGATGGAATTGTTCATTTCAAGAAAACAAAAAATGATAAATCTTTTGTTCACATTCAACCGTTCGAAGCATAAGTAAGTATTCATTACAAGAAAAAGCCCTTTAAATTATATTTAAAGGGCTTTTTCTTGTAAAGTCCATAACTACTAGAACCAAGCATCCCAAGGAATTCTTGAAAGCATTAGCAATAGAGCTAAGGCATAAAAAATAGCAATCGTCCTAAATTTCTTATTGGAAGCTAACTTCGTTTTGTGCTTACTATAGCCTACTGTAATAAGGACAATAGCGATAATCATAGTTATTGGGTGCTCAATGAGATATAATCTCAACACAGTATCTCCCATTACCCCTTTCATACCTACTTCAGAAAAAGCGGAGAAATAAGGACTTACAAAATAAAGTATAAGACCAATCAACAATTGAAGGTGAGAGACAATTAACGTGAATAACGAAATTCTAAAGTCTTGAGGGCCAAAAGATTTTTTCCCTAAGGTCTTGATAATAGCGTTGAAGGTTGCGAGGGTGAGTACTAAAAGGACTAGATAAGCCCAGTATGAATGAACAGTTTGTAAAGCTTGGTACATATTATTTATTTATCGTTTTCAAATAAGGCTTTTAATTCGGTGGCGTCCTTTGGTTTCATTTTACCAGCCAGGACTAAGCTAAGTTGTTTACGTCTTAGAGCGGCATCATATCTCTCTTTTTCTAGTTTAGTTTGTGGCTCTAGCTTTGGGACTGGAACTGGATTGCCAGTATCATCCACAGCAACAAAGGTATATATGGCTTCGTTAGCCTTAGAGCGTCTACCACTTTCTCGATCTTCTACCCATACATCTAGGAAGATCTCCATAGACGTTTTGAAGTTTCTAGTGACTTTAGCCTCAACAGTCACAACACTCCCTAGAGGAATGGCTTTGTTGAAAGCAACGTGATTGACAGATGCTGTCACCACTATACGTCTAGAATGTCTCCTTGCTGCAATACTTGCTGCTCGATCCATCCTAGCTAACAACTCTCCACCAAACAAATTGTTGAGTGGATTGGTTTCACTTGGTAAAACCAAATCAGTTAGTATAGTTTTTGAATCTTCAGGATATTTTACTTCCATTATTATTTTTGAGCAAAGATAAGGTTTGTAGTGTAAATCGAATCTTAAAGTTGCTTAACAAATAGCCAAGCATCAGGATTCTCTATAGATTTTATTTTTCTAAGATACTTTAAAGCTGTTTCCTTATCGGAATAACTCGCAAAGGCCACTTGATGTAATCCATAAGCATTTTCACCAATCAATGAAGCAGTATAGCCTTTTTGTTGTAAAAGTTTAACCTTCCGTTCAGCATTAGCTTCAATTCTAAACGCTCCAGCTATGATATGGTATTTGGGTAGGATGGTTTCTACCTTATTGGTTTCTAAGTCCAAATTGGGAAACGTAAAATTAAATTCTGCACTTTGTATTCTTTTCTGCAAGAGAGTTTCAGCCTTTTGGGATTCGGTATAGTTATACGAAATCACGTGGTTGTTGTATTGGTATAAACCTATAAAACTCGCTAGGCCAACAGCTACAATGCCTACGGCAGCATACTTAAGATATGGTCTTCTATTTGAAATGTGTTTTTCTTCTGAAGTTGACTCTGCTAGTGTGCGAACAGGAGGAACCTCTTTTAAAGCTTCATCTATACTTAAATCGGATTTCGCTAAGCTTACTAAACCGAAAGCCTCCAATCCAAAAGAGTCTACAAAATAGTTTTGAGTTTCCTCAGGTTCAAAGGAAATTTTGAACTCAGTATCTAAGGAAAACACTCCTAATTTAGATAGATTAAGGGTTTTGTCTTGGTATAAAGCCGTTAAAAAATCGTCCACAAAAAGCTTAATTTTAAACTTTGCACTTTCAAAGTCCATAGATTCGGCTTTAGCAATGGTTTCTGCTAAAAGCCCATCTTGGTTTTGTATAGCTTTATTGAAAGTAACGTGTTTGGAAGGAGGCGTAAATCTATGCCCTTCGTTATCGTAAACCGATGATCTCTTTTGAGTTACAAATGCTCCGAGACCAGGAACAATAACGCATTCGTACCGGTAAAGTAATTGCTTTATATAATCTTCAACTTTCATATAAACAAAGTTAAATTTTTTACTTACATCAGCAACATTGCTCTAAAAAGTTTTCAAATAAGATTGCTTGGTTGACTTAAAACTTGAGTTTTATGCCCGAATATATCCCGAAAAAATAAGGCTGAAAATCTGTTGTATTGCTTTGGAAGGTGTTGATTTGATACATCAATTTTGGCTCCAAATTGAGAGATAATTTTTTTGAAATGGAATAGTCAAATCCTATTCCAAAATTAGCACTAAAGCTAAAGTCGTTAAGATTGTCTGCTTCACCAATGTTGGAGGATATTCCTCCTTCTTCAAAAAAGATTTCATTATTATTGAGCAGGAATGTGCTACCCCCTCCTAAAATATGAATCCCAAGTTTTGAATCTAATAAAGCGTATTCTATTTCTAAAGGAACCTCTAAAAACCCTAACTCATGGCTTAAACTTCCTGTCGAACTGAATTCGGAAGGAGATATTGTGGAATTAGAGAAGGCTTGGTTTTGGGGAGTAGTTCTAGAATTTGCATTGATCAATGATACATTCCCAATTGAAGTTTTAGAGGCTAGATTATCCGACTTAAACCCTTGATCCCTAAAGGAGGAAGAAGTAGTAGATAAAATAACATCTTGGGTATTATATCCCATGGCGACTTGGTTAACTCCGGTCCTTATCTTTACTCTTCTGTTAATCGCATAAGCCACGTTTACTCCGTATGATACATTTGCATTACTGCTGGTTTTGCCTTGTAACTCCTCATTTATAGCATTTCCTCCATTAAATGAATTCATGAATACTGGTGCGACATTAGGCTGAACCTCCCACTGATGAGGGAGTTTTGTTTCCTCAAGGACAATGTCTTTATTTTCCTCTTCTATAACATCAAATATTGATTTTTTCTTTCCAACTTCAGACTTCAATGTCTCACTTGCGATGGTTTTAGAAACTTCAAAAGTGGATATTGAATTAGACAGTAACGATGGAAAAGACATATTGTCAACATTAATTGGAGATTGAGCCAACCTTGTAGAACCTGATTTGATTTGCACAACCTCTCTTACCGTTTCTTCAGTTTCTGAAATAATCTGAAAAGTGAAAAGTGATTCTAGATTATTTTCAAATTTGGATAATTGATAGTTGACCGAGCTAAAACCATATTGTTGTTTTGTGAGGGTTTCTAACAAACCCGCTTCTCCCATCTTTGAATTTTCGAGCGATCTAGTCGCCGATATAGATTTTTGCGTATTAATTTCATTCTGATAAAATAATCCTATTGAGAAAAACAGAACAAGCATAGCTGCAATGGAAGCTGCTCTCCACCAGAATGGAATAATTTTCTTTCTGCGTTTTTTTTCAGCCAGTTTTTTCTCAATATCCTTCCAAACTTTTGGAGATGGAGATTCTTGAAAGTCTTTAAAACTTTCTTGAAACATTCGGTCGATATGTTTTGAGGGTTCCATACCTTAATGATCAATTTTATAAGAATACATTCCTTCTTCTTTGATGGCGTTTATTTTTTTACGTAAAATCTCTTTGGCTCTAGAAAGGTTGGATTTTGAAGTGCCTTCCGATATATCGAGTTTCAATGCAATTTCATTATGCGAAAATCCATCGAGGACATACAGGTTAAATACTAGTCTATATCGGTTTGGTAATTTTTGGATACAATTCAAAAGAAAAGATAAAGAGTAGTCTTCATCATCTACATAGACGTCATCTGCCTGCAAGGCATCCTCGTTAACTAGTTCAAAAACCTTCTGACTTCTATAGCGTTGCAAGCAAATATTAATCGTAATCCGCTTTAGCCACCCCTCAAAAGACCCCTTATGCTCAAACTGATGTATCTTTTCGAAAATTTGAATAAAGGCATCTTGAAGATTATCTTCTGCTTCTGCATAATTTCTTGAATATTTTAATGAAATACTAAAAAGAACACTTGAGAACATCTCGTACAAAAGTTTTTGTGACGAGATATCATGTTGTTTACAGCGCTTTATTAGTTTTTCTAATTCCATTTATTCTATAACAACGACTTCTTTATCTATATAGACAGGTTCACCCTCATTGTCAACATCATTTAAAAATTTAAAAGTAAAATTAGTTTCAAATGTATTGTCAAATTCCAGTTCTTTCAATTCACCTAATGCATCTTGGCTACAATTTGAGGCTTGCGTAAATAATGTAACAGCTCTCACGAAAACCAAGCTATCCCCCTGTGGTAAAACATCAAAATTTGAAAAGGTGTGGCAGTCTGAGTCTTTTTGGTAAGTAACCTCTAGAGAATAAGATTCTCCAATAATCATAGTGTCTGGCACATTAGCACTCAAAATAGGAGAGACTTGGGAACTTTGAAAAAAACCGTCATCATTTACATCACAGCCTATCATTAGAAAAGTGCTAAAAAATAATACGATAAAAGTTCTACCCAGTAATTTCATTAGTAATTGTTTATTAATAGACGATCTATTTGCATAAAGGTTGCGTTGTTAAATATAATAAACTTATAACACAAAAAAAACCGAGGCCTAAACCTCAGTTTTTGTAAATCTTTTAAATCGAAAGTGGGACTTAATTGTCTTCCTTGGCTACCTTAATAGCTTCTTTAATTTTCACTTCTAGTTCCTCCATAAGTTCAGGGTTGTCGAGAAGTAATGTTTTCACGGCATCTCTACCTTGCCCTAGTTTTGTGTCTTCATAGCTAAACCAAGATCCCGCTTTTTTGATAATTTCATAATCTACACCAATGTCTATGATCTCACCTATTTTTGAAATCCCAGTTCCATACATGATATCAAACTCTGCCATTTTGAAAGGTGGTGCCACTTTGTTTTTTACCACCTTCACACGGGTTTTGTTCCCCAACACATCACTATTGGAGTTTTTAATTTGAGTAGATCGTCTAATATCCAACCTTACGGAAGCATAAAATTTAAGGGCATTTCCCCCTGTAGTTGTTTCTGGATTCCCAAACATCACTCCAATTTTTTCCCTCAATTGATTAATGAAAATCACCGTACAATTGGTCTTGCTAATTGTAGAAGTCATTTTCCTTAATGCCTGAGACATCAATCTTGCATGAAGACCCATTTTGGAATCTCCCATTTCCCCTTCTATTTCGCTTTTTGGAGTCAAGGCTGCAACAGAGTCAATAACAATAATATCAATCGCTCCAGAACGAATTAAGTTTTCAGTAATCTCTAAAGCTTGTTCACCGTGGTCTGGTTGAGAGATAATTAAGTTATCAATATCAATGTTTAGATTCTTTGCGTAGGTTCTGTCAAAAGCATGTTCGGCATCAATAAATGCAGCTATACCTCCAGCTTTTTGAGCTTCTGCAATGGCGTGCAGTGTTAAAGTTGTTTTTCCTGATGATTCTGGTCCATATATTTCTACAACTCTTCCCCTAGGATAACCTCCAACCCCTAAAGCCAAATCCAAGCCCAAAGATCCGGAAGAAATCGCTTCTACATCTTGAACAGCTTGGTCACTCATCTTCATCACTGTTCCCTTACCGTAAGTCTTGTCTAGCTTGTCTAAAGTCAATTGAAGGGCTTTCAACTTTGCATCTTTCTCGCTATTCTCTTTTGCCATGTTTTTTATTTGAATTCGTTTTTGTAAAAATAGTATTTCTTTTTAATATTGTTGTTATTCACGCAACCATTCGTTTATTACGTATCTTAATATTAAACATAGAATTTGAAATTTCTAATTAAAACATCTATAACTAATACTCACGGGGTATCATTCTCATTTACCACCGTGTGTAGTTGTAAAATCGACGGGGGCTGACGTTGTTATATTTTGACTATTATAAAAATGTATAACAACGAATTAGCCAAACCTTGTTGTTTTTGACAACATTTTTGAAAAAGCCCTGTAACTCAGGGCTTTTTTCATTTCAGAAAACCAGATAATATTATTAACTTATTTTTAACATACTAGGCTTTTTTTTGAATAGGTAAAATAAAAATCCTGTTTTATATTTGTCCTATCATTTACCACTTTACTGGTGTGTGATTTATAAAGAAGAGGCGAGAGACAGGCTCCGCGACCCTCGGCAACCTCAACAAAGTGTTGAAAGGTGCTAATTCCTGCCCCATAAGGGACATATAAATTAGAAAAAATGAATTACTCCTTTTTTAAAACAACTCTATCTTTTCTATTCATTTTGAATAGTTCTTCAGATTGCATTTTATCAGATTTTTTAAGCTTGCTTTCTATGCGAATGCTCAAGCCTATGCCGTGCATTGTTTCTATGTGCGCATAGGCTTTCTCATTTCTTTATTAAGCTCAGTGCTTTCAATCCTGAAGGCCCAATGAGCATTCCTATTTTAAAAATTATAAACGTTTACTTATGTCTACATCATTAAAATTCGAAAGTTTACAACTTCATGCAGGTCAGCAAGCAGACCCAACTACAGGCTCTATAGCTGTCCCTATACATCAAACTTCTTCTTATCAATTTCAAAATTCAAAACACGCTGCAAGGCTTTTTGGGCTAGAAGAGTTTGGGAATATTTACACAAGGATTATGAATCCTACCACAGACGTTTTTGAAAAACGAGTTGCCGCATTGGAAGGTGGTGTATCTGCAGTAGCGACTTCTTCAGGAATTGCTGCTCAATTTTTAGCACTGACCACCCTATTACAAACTGGTGAAAATTTTGTTTCTACTTCTTTTGTTTATGGAGGAACTTTCAATCAATTCAACGTTACCTTCAAAAAGCTAGGCATCGATGCTCGATTTGCCAACGGTGATGAGCCTAGCTCGTTTGAAGCCCTCATTGATGATAAAACTAAAGCGCTCTATCTTGAAACCATCGGCAATCCAGAATTCAATATTCCAGATTTTGAAGCTATAGCTAAGATCGCCCAGAAACATCATATCCCTCTTATTGTTGATAATACCTTTGGAGCGGGAGGTGCCATTGCACAACCTATAAAACACGGTGCTAATATTGTGACCAGTTCTGCAACCAAGTGGATTGGTGGACATGGAAATAGTATTGGAGGAATACTTGTAGATGCAGGTAACTTCAACTGGGCCAACGGAAAATTTCCTGGGTTTACAGAACCTTCTGAAGGCTACCACGGACTTAAATTTTGGGAAGTCTTTGGTGAAGGTAATGCGCTTGGCTTGCCAAATGTTGCTTTTGCCATCAAAGCGAGAGTGGAAGGTTTACGGGATTTTGGACAAGCATTAAGTCCTTTCAATTCCTTTCTACTGCTTCAGGGTTTAGAAACTTTATCTCTAAGAACTGAGCGACATTCTGATAACGCCTTAAAACTTGCTCACTATCTCAATGAACACCCAAAAGTGGATTATGTCAATTATCCTGGTTTAGAAAGTTCTCCCTATCATGAAAATGCCAAAAAATATTTACAAAGAGGTTTTGGAGCCGTTTTGTCTTTCAAACTTAAAGGCACTTTAGAAGAAGCAGACCAACTAGTAGATTCTCTTCAATTGATTATACATACTGCCAATGTTGGAGATGCCAAAACTTTAATAATTCATCCAGCATCTACCACACACCAACAACTCGATGAAGAAGAGCAAAAAGCCTCTGGTGTCTTTCCAGGACTGCTTCGAATATCTGTCGGCATAGAACATATAGACGATATCATTAACGACTTAGACCAAGCCTTGTCTAACCTATAACCTCTAAAACTATGAGTATTTCAAATTTTTCAATCAATGGATCTAGTATCAACGCAACAGTATACCAAGGACGTTCAAGGACGTTCAACTTTCTTGTAGATGAACCTCATGAACTAGGCGGGCAAGATTTAGCTGCAAACCCTGTAGAATATTTATTAGCAGGCTACGCAGGATGCCTCAACGTTGTTATAAACCTTGTCGCCAAAGAACTTGGTGTGAAGATTTATGACATGAAAATCAACATCAACGGAAATATAGATGCTGCTAAATTTTTAGGTTATAGCGACAAGACTAGAGCTGGTTTCCAATCTCTGGATGTAGATATAAATTTTGTGACAAACGCAACACAAGAGAGTATTGACTTCCTTTTGAAAAACGTGAAGAAGAGGTGCCCTATCCACGATAACCTGAGTAATGAAACTCCAATTCATTACCATATCCATAAATCATCCTATAAGGAAGAAGTTCATGCCTGAAATTTTTAAACACAATAAGCCTTTTCAATTGGAAAACGGTGAATTCCTCCAAGAACTAGAAGTGTCTTATACCACATTAGGGAAACTGAACCAAGAAAAATCCAACGTTATCTGGGTATGCCATGCGTTAACAGCAAATGCAAATCCAGAAGACTGGTGGAAAGGTCTTATTGGAAAGGGAAAAGGAATTGATACGGAAAAGTATTTTGTAGTGTGTGCCAACATCATCGGTTCTTGCTATGGAAGTATTAACCCCAAAAGTATTCATCCAGAAACAGGAGAAGTCTATGGGTTAAATTTTCCTCTGTTCAGCATAAGAGACATCACGAAAAGTCTGGAGCTATTGAGTGGAGCTTTAGAAATTGGACAGATACAATTTCTGATTGGAGGTTCCATGGGCGGAATGCAGGCTATGGAATGGGCAATCCAAAAGCCAGATAAAATTAAAAATTTAGTTCTTTTAGCAACCAATGCAAGGCATTCCTCTTGGGGAATTGCCTTAAATGAAACTCAACGTATGGCTATAGAAGCTGATTCCACCTTTTATGAAAACAAAGAAAATGCTGGTAAAAAAGGCCTTGAGGCTGCAAGAGCTATCGCCTTGTTGAGTTATAGGAATTATAACACCTATAGATCTACTCAAATTGACCTAGAGCATACGGCAGATCAGTATAGAGCTTCTTCTTACCAAAAATACCAGGGAGAAAAACTTTCGAAGCGTTTTGATGCTAAATGTTATTGGTATTTATCCAAAGCTATGGACAGCCATAATGTAGGTAGAAACAGAGGGGATTGTGAAAAAGCTCTGGCAAAAATTCAAGCTGAAACTTTGGTTATAGGTATCCAAAGTGATCTTTTATTCCCTGTGCAAGAGCAAGAGTTCTTGGCTCAATCTATCTCGAAAGGAAAACTAGAAGTTATTGACTCTATCTACGGTCATGATGGATTTTTGATTGAAGTAGAAAAAATAAAATCAGTATTAAAAAAACATTTTAAACTATAACCAATGCCACAACAAATAACTATTGGACTCTTTGGATTTGGTAGCGTAGGTTCAGGAATTTACCACGTACTTAAGAAAAAGCAAATCCCTAGAATACATCTAAAAACCATTGTTGTTAAAAGTCCAAACAAGCCAAGGTCTATAGATTCTAAAAACTTCAGCTATCGAGCAGAGGATATTTTGGAAGACACAGAAATCAACGTTGTTTTAGAATTGATTGATGATGCCCAAGCGGCCTATACAATTGTAAAAAAAGCTTTAGAAAGCAAAAAACACGTTGTCACCGCCAACAAGAAAATGCTGGCAAATCATTTCGAAGAACTCGTTGCTTTGTCCAAAAAACACAAAGTAAGTTTGCTTTACGAAGCTTCGGTTTGTGGGAGTATTCCGATTTTAAGAACGTTGGAAACCTCTTTTGCTTACGACAATCTAAAATCCTTAAAAGCCATAAGCAATGGTACAAGTAATTATGTCCTTACCCGCTTATTTCAGAAACTACAACCTTTTAAAGATATTATCACAGATGCTCAAAAACATGGATTTGCAGAATCGGATCCTACCTTGGATATCGACGGATGGGACTCCAAGTTCAAGCTAATCATTAATAATTACCATGCTTTTGGAGTGTTGAATACCCCTGAAGAAATCTTAAATCTTGGCATAAGACATGTAAAACCAGAGGATATTGAATTTGCGAAAGAGAAGAATTTCAGTATAAAATTAATTGGCCATTCTAACCTAGATGAAGAAGGTTTAACGGCATACGTTGCCCCTCAATTTATTCCAAAAACCGAAGCCTTAACTTCGATAGATTTCGAAAATAATGCTGTTGAAATCGATGCTGAATTTGCTCATCAACATCTTTTAAAGGGGAAAGGTGCTGGTAGTATTCCTACAGCAAGCGCAGTCCTTTCCGACTTAGTTTCACTGTTTGACGATTACTGCTACGGCTATTCTAAGGCTAGACAACAGTCTGCTGAATTCAATGACGAAAAGCTTATCAAGGTCTATATGTCTTCATACGATCGCAAAGACCTGAAACCTATAAAATTTGAAACGGAAATTCTTTGTGGAACTCAGAAACACCTTCAGTATAAAATTGGGAAAATATCAGTTAAAAGCTTAAAACAACAAACTGCCGATCTGTCGTCTGAACTCTTTGTTGCTGTGTTTCCAGATTAATTTACTTTTCTTATGCATAAGATATTTAGATTTAGAAAGCTGCCAAGTGTTGTTCTGAACCTGCCTGAATGCATCGAGCAGACAGGTAGGTTCAGAACAATAAATCGAAGGAAAATAAGTTTAAATACAGACCCAAAAACAAGTAATACCAAATTATATTTATAATGCCATATGAATAAATTGAATTATACAACGACGTAGCTCAGTACAGGTTTTTTGATTGATTGAAATTAAAACTAATTAGCATAGCCTTAGCTACGGTAATTAGTTTTGATAAAAAGCAGGCGAAAAAAGCCTGTGCCGAATTCGTATCGGTAAAACGATTTATTGCGACATTATAGGTCCAATTTGGTATAAGGGAAACAAGACTTAGATTTAAGACCGCTTTTTTTGTAAATCCAAAACAATTACTTTTGTGCTTAGAATCATTTCTTTTAACCCAAAACATTAGTATAGCATGCAACTGTACAATAAACTGAGTTCAAAAGAAAGAGAGGAGCTTATTGAACAAGCTGGCGAAGAACGTCTCACCCTTTCTTTCTACAAGTATTATCACCTCGATAGGCCTAAGGATTTCCGAGATTATTTATTTATTAATTGGAATACATTGGATGTTTTAGGCAGAATCAATATCGCAAAGGAAGGTATAAATGCTCAACTTTCTGTGCCTGCCAAGAAATTCGATCAATTTAAACACTTTCTAGATGGCATAGATTTCTTAAAAGACGTTCGTCTTAATATTGCCATAGAACATTACGATAAATCCTTCCTAAAACTTAAAATCAAGGTTAGGCCTAAAATAGTGGCAGATGGACTTAACGACTCAAGCTTTGATGTCACTGACAAAGGCATCCACGTAGATGCCAAAAAATTCAATGAATTAATTGAAGATCCAAATACCGTTTTGGTAGACATGAGAAATCACTACGAAAGCGAAATCGGCCATTTTAAAAATGCTATAACTCCAGATGTGGATACCTTTAGGCAATCTCTCGATATTATAGAGGAAGACTTAAAAGATCACAAAGAAGATAAAAATCTGGTGATGTATTGTACTGGTGGTATACGTTGCGAAAAAGCTAGTGCTTACTACAAGCATAAAGGCTTCAAGAAAGTCTATCAACTAGAAGGTGGGATTATAGAGTATGCAAGACAGATAAAAGAAAAAAGCCTAGACAATAAGTTTTTTGGAAAAAACTTTGTGTTTGACGATCGCCGAAGTGAGAAGATTTCTGAAGATGTGATTTCAAAGTGCCACCAATGTGGAAAAACATGTGATATCCATGTAAATTGTGCTAATGATGGTTGCCATCTGCTATTTATACAGTGCGAGGAATGTGCCAAGAAAATGGATGGATGTTGTTCCGATGTTTGCCAAGATATTGTTCACTTACCCTATGAAGAGCAAAAGAGAATGAGATCTGGTAGACCCGCCGGGAACAGAAAATTTAAGAAAGGGCGATCGCCAGTTTTGAAATTTAAGTAATAGAAATAACCTAAGCTTCTACAGGTTTAGCTTTATCCTTTTTCAGCTTTTTCTTGCGATTGGAAATATAAACTCCAAACAAGATAACTCCTCCCGCTGCTAACTGATACAAGTTGAATTTCTCTCCATCCAAAAATCCCCAAAACAAAGCAACGACGGGAATAAGATAAGTCACTGATGTAGAAAAAACAGGATCTGAAAGCTGAATTAACCTATTGAAAAGTATCTTGGCTAGTGCTGTTCCAAATAGAGCTAATAAAACAATATAGCCTAAGGAAGTCTGTACCGTCTCTTGAGCTAAAAACTCTACATCGAAAAATCCAGTAAAGATTAGTATCACAAACGCTGGTGGAATCAATACTAAAAAGGATCCCGTTGCTATGCCAAGAGCAGAAATGTCTTCTAAGTAAGACTTCAAAATATTTGCGTTGAAGGCATACATCAAAGAAGCAATCACGGGTAAGACTGCAAACCAGTAATTTTGATTCGGGTTTAAAGATGCCCCTGCCAAAATCAAAAGGACAGACCCTACCAAACCCACTACCACTCCAGTAAATTGTTTTTTAAAAAATTGCTTGCTGAAAAATAAAACACCTGTAATAAGAGCTAGCAAAGGAACGGTTGAATTCAAAATAGAAGCAATGGTGCTATCGATCTCCGTTTCAGCATAAGAAAATAATAAAGTCGGAAACATCGTGCCAATAAACCCTGAAATAATAATCCATTTCCACTGACTTTTCTTGATTTGCTTAACTTTTTGGAAACCGATAATTACAAGAAATATCCCCGTAATTAAAACCCTTAAAGCTGTGAGCTGAAGTGGAGAAAAACCGTCTAAACCTTTCTTTATAAGTATAAACGAACTCCCCCAAAGTAAGGCTAAAGAGAAAAGAAAAATCCACTTCAAATAATTTGAATTCAAATCCTATATTTTTTTTGCAAAAGTGAATTTTATAAATGAATCCAATTAATAAATTCGGGTTAAAAGATTGACAATATGTTGTATCAAAAAACCAGCTTTAGAAAGCTGGTTTTTCAAAAATTTCTAACGCCTATTAGTCGATTTTTGGATACCAATCCAATAGTTCTACTTTGATAGATGGATTTTTTGCATTGACCAAAGCCTTAAACTTTTCAACATTAGATAGCCCACCTTGTCCACGATAATGGTAAGGATATACTTCTTTAGGCTCAAAAGCTAGAACCCCTTCTGAAGCTGACTCTACATCCATAGTATAAGGCAAATTCATACACATAAAAGCTATGTCAATCTTTTTTAAATTGCGCATTTCTTCAACATCTTCAGTATCTCCAGAAAAATAGACTCTAAAGCCTTGTTTCTCGATCACATATCCATTCCCTCTCCCCTTAACATGGTAAACTTCACTTGCATCCCCTTGATTATACATTGCTATTCCTTCAATAGTAAACCCATTCACGTCTATAGTTTCTTCATTACTTAAAATAAGCAGTTGACTAGAAAGCTCGTCCCCGATCAGATCTGCAACTGCTTTTGGAACAACTATTTTTGTTGCTGAAGTTGAAACCGCTTTTAAAGTCTCTAGATTGAAGTGGTCTCCGTGAATATCGGTCACCAAAATAATACTAGGCTCTGGCTGGTTCTCAAAAGCCTCTTTTCCTCCCACAGGATCTGTATAAAAAACCGTAGAGTCCAATGTAAAGACGGCTGTTGCATGTGAGATTGGCGTAATATTAAAATCAGGTGTTTGCCTTTCTACAGAAACAGCTTGCTCTTCGTTTTTAGCAGTATTTTCCTGTTGGCTTGTCTCGTTTTTACAACCGACTAAAGCCCCTAAACCGAATACAACGAGTCCTATTAACTTCTTCATAAAATTGAATTTAAACTTTTGCTATAAACTTAATATAAGTGAAATTATAAAAAAGGAGCTTTGTATATTCTTTAATAAATAGAGAATACCTTAAAAGTGGTGAAGCTTCTTATTCCCATTTTAAGGTTTCCATCAAATGCCTAATATCTTTTTTAAGATAATCTGCAGCAGGAAGAATAGAGTCGTAATTGGGTTTAGCTTCAAAATAAATAGCTCCTGTGAGAAAATGAGACGTACTGTCTGTTAAATAAAACTGAGCTTGTGAGGCGGCGTCACCTTCTACTTCATAAAAGTTACCGAAGGTGTTATTTTTCTCATTTTCATAAATACTTGCTTCAATGAGATCTGCTTTTATGGTGTGTTTTTCTGGTAGTTTTTGAGCGTCTATGAGCAATTCTCTTAAATTGTTATTGACTGGAGAATACGTCAAGTAGATTTTTGCATTCATTTCTGGATAAGTTAAGTTTACCCAACAAGGCCGGTTTGGATTTTCAATATCTACCTCTGCCTTCAAATTCTTCTCAAAAGAGAAAGGGCAATCAATTTCTAAGTGTTTAAAACTAGAGGTGTCGTAATTTAAGGCTAGAAACCCAGAGGGTTTTGGTTGTGGTGATTCCCTACAAGATACGGTCAAGATAAGGAGTAAAACTAAAATAGACTTTCTCATCTTACTCGATTTCTTCTGGGTTAATTTTGAGCTTAAGTTGCACAATTCTCTTGCTATCTAAAGCTTCTACAGTAAAGTCGAAGTTATGGAACTTAATAAGCTGTCCTTTCTTTGGAAAGCCTTTTGCCGATTCCAGTACAAAACCGGCCAATGTTTCTGCCTCTCCCTTATTAGATTCGAATTCATCAATTTTAGGATCGCTTAACTTCAAGATTTTATAAAGATCTTTTAGTGGTGTTTTACCTTCAAAAACGTAGGTTGAATCGTTTATTTTAGAATAAATAACGTCCTCATCATCAAACTCATCACTGATGTCTCCAACAATTTCCTCTATAATATCTTCCAAAGAGATCAATCCACTGGTTCCGCCATATTCATCTACAACAATGGCTAAGTGATTTTTTTGCTCTTGGAAATCTGCTAATAAATCATCTAGTTTTTTATTCTCTGGGACAAAGTAAGGTTCTCTAACCAAAGACTGCCATTTGAAATCTTTTTGCTGAAGGTGAGGCAACAAATCTTTAATATATAGAATTCCTGTAATATTATCCACATTATCCTCATACACGGGAATTCTGGAGTAACCATGTTCCATAATTTCAGCAACAACTTCAGAAAAAGGCTGTTCTACATTCAATGCAAAAATGTCCAGTCTTGGCTTCATGACTTGCTTTGTATCTGTATTTCCGAAAGAAACAATACCCTGCAAGATTTTCTTTTCATCTTTAGAGGTGTCCTCTTCATTCGTCAATTCTAAAGCTTGAGATAACTGGTCTACACTAAGGTTGGTCTTCTGCTTGCCAAACTTGCTTTGTATGGTATTGGTAATTGAACGCATGGGGAGACTAAGCGGAGTAAGCAAGCGGTCTAGAATACTTAGCGGCAAAGCCATAAAATGAGCGAATTCAACATTATTTCGATTGGCATATACCTTTGGTAAAATCTCTCCAAACATCAAAATAAGGAAAGTCACTAAGCCTACATCTATGATGAATTTGAGGCTAATTCCAAAAAACAAAGTAGTTGATTCTCCATAAAACGTATCACTTATAGAAGCATAGAGCAAAACTATAGCGATGTTTATAAAATTATTAGCAATAAGAATTGTAGCCAACAATTTTTTGGGTTTATCCAACAAATTGATGATAATCTGTTCTTGTTTAGACACATTACCTTCTTTTACATCAAAATCTGATGGCTTTAATGAAAATAAAGCCACTTCTGACCCAGAAATAAGGGCGGAAGCAATGAGGAGTATGAAGAAAAATGTGATTTTGACTACATCAATAATTTCTATTGCTGAAAAAAAGATGAGACTCGAGGGACCGGGTTCCAAAATTGAATTGATTTTTGTTTAAAAGGGTAGATCATCTTCTTCCTCTTCCGTAGCCTGAGGCTTTGAAGAAGGTTTTGAAGCAGTTTGCTGTTGCGGAGCTGAAGAACTTTCCGTAGATGAAGGAGAATTGCTTCCATCTTTAGGCGTCAAAAATGTAAATTCTAGACACTGTATCTCCGTAGAATATCTATCCATTCCTTTCTCGTCCTGCCATTTTCTGGTTTTAATACGCCCTTCAATATAGACTTTATCTCCTTTTTTGAGGTATTTTTCACAAACTTCAGCAGCCTTATTTCTAACAACAATATTGTGCCATTCTGTATTGCTTACTTTTTCGTTGGTAGCTTTATTGATGTACTCTTCATTTGTGGCCAAAGGAAAGCGCCCAATACAATTTCCACCTTCAAAATAATGCATCTTCACCTCATCGCCAGTATGGCCTATGAGCATAACTTTATTGAGTGTTCCTGCCATGATCTTTAATTTAATGTAAATGTAAGAAAAAGAATTATGCTAAAGAAAATTCAGATTCTATAAAATTTTGAATAAGAACAGGAACCGGAAGCTTCTGTAACTCCTTTAAATTATAGGTTTCTATTCCTTTTGTAAGCTTTAGCCTAGATAGGCTATCACCAGCAGAAACTTGAATAAACGTCGCCATAATTTTTCGATGAGAAAGCAAATGAACTACAGGGGTATCATTTAATTTTTCAATACGATCTATATGGAAATCACCTGTATCTAGGAGCGTTTTTATGTCTTCTGAGGAAGGGGTTTCTAAAGGCTCTTCAGATTCTAATAGAGGAAATTGATAAAGCCCTTTCCATATTCCTGCCCCACTTCTTTTTTGAACAAGGGTTAGGTTATCTTGATCTTTAAAAATCAAATAATTAAAATAGCGTTTCTTAACGACTGTCTTCTTGAGTTTTACGGGCAGCTCCTCTACTTTCCCTAGTTGATAAGCGGCACAATCCTGCTGAAATACACAAAACATACATTTTGGAGATTTGGGTCGGCAATGTAAAGCGCCAAACTCCATAACAGCTTGATTGTAAGCTGCAGGTTGAGAGACATCCATAAGTTGCTGAGCTTTGGTTTTAAATTCCTTGACGCCTTCCGGTGAATTAATAGGCGTGTGGATTCCCAAAAACCTTGAAACAACACGTTGTACATTCCCGTCGACTACCGCTACAGGTTCATCAAAAGCAAAAGAAGCGATGGCGGCTGCGGTATAATCGCCAATTCCCTTTAAGATTTTAAGCTCTTTAAAATTATCCGGGAATTTCCCTTTTAAGGTTTCACTAACATACTTTGCGGTAAAATGAAGATTTCTTGCTCTGGAATAATACCCTAAACCTTGCCACAATTTCATCACCTCATCCTCTTCCGCTTTGGCGAGATTGTGAACTGTAGGAAAACGTTTTATAAATTTTTGAAAGTAGGGCAAGCCTTGCTTGACCTGAGTTTGTTGCAAGATAATTTCACTTAGCCATATCACATAAGGATCTTTCGTATGTCGCCAAGGCAAATCCCTTTTTTCGGTTTCATACCAATCTAGTAAACGCTTAGAGAAATCCATTATTTGCTTTTATGCAAGTATAATTCATATCCGCCTACTATTTAGGCCATTGTGTTTAATTATTGCGGATTAATTACTTATATTTGCAACCTCAAAAAAATATAAGATTAATCCTGAATAAATATTTTTAAATTATGACGAAAGCAGATATCGTAGCTAACATTTCAGACAAACTCGGATTGGAAAAAGGCGAGGTCCAAGCTACTGTAGAAACCTTTATGGATGAAGTTAAGAATTCTTTAGAAGGTGGAGATAACGTGTATCTAAGGGGTTTTGGAAGTTTTATCGTAAAGACTAGAGCAGAAAAGACAGGTAGGAATATCTCAAAAAACACAACAATTAAGATTCCTGCGCATAATATTCCAGCATTTAAACCTGCCAAAATATTTGTTGAAGGAGTTAAATATAATGTTGAAGTAAAATAAATTTTAATAATCAATAAAAATAAAGCCTATGCCAAGCGGTAAAAAAAGAAAAAGACATAAGGTAGCTACTCACAAAAGAAAGAAAAGAAGTAGAGCTAACCGTCACAAAAAAAAGTAGTTCAAGACTACTTTTTCTTATTAAAAACGTTCTTTGACTTCGAAATTTATAACTTAAATTTCTGCACCCTAAAATTGTAACCTAACCTTAGTAAGGCTGTGGTTACTTATGTATAATTTCGTCTGTAATAAAATTACAGACTCTAAAATCTAATACGCGTGAATAAGGAATTAATAGTACGTTCTAGTTCCGACGCTGTAGATTTTGCCTTATTAAAAGATGGAAGACTCATAGAGCTTCATAAAGAAACAGAAGGATTTGATTTTTCTGTTGGAGATATTTTTCTAGCTAAGATTAGAAAAGCTTTGCCTGGACTCAACGCTGCATTTGTAAATGTTGGCTACGAGAAAGATGGTTTTTTACACTATCATGACCTAGGACCAAACGTCAAGACCATGTTGAAGTTTGTTAAAAAAGCAACATCCAACCAAATGAAAAATTTCTCATTGAGAGATTTCCCATTTGAACAAGAAATAGATAAAAATGGATCCATAGCAGATACGCTACATTCCAATCAATCAATTCTCGTACAAGTTGTAAAAGAACCCATCTCTACAAAAGGCCCAAGATTGAGCAGTGAGCTTTCTCTTGCAGGTCGCTATATTGTTTTAGTTCCATTTTCGGATAGAGTTTCAGTTTCACAAAAAATTGAAAGTAAAGAAGAAAAAAGCAGGCTAAAACGACTAGTTAAAAGTATTAAACCCAAAGGTTTTAGTGTCATTATTAGAACAGTTGCCGAAGGCAAAAAAGTAGCTGATATTGACAAAGACCTTCAAAATTTGATGAAACGATGGGAAAATATGTGCAGAAAACTTAGTAAAGCACATCAACCCTCGAAAGTTTTGGGTGAGCTTAATAAAGCTTCATCAATATTAAGAGATATTTTCAACGATTCGTTTACCTCAATTTGTATAGACGATGATGTTATTTACACACAGATAAAAGATTATGTGGGAAAAATTTCTCCAGATAAAGAATCTATAGTTTCCAATTACGACTCTAACGTTCCGATTTTTGAAAAATACGGCATTGAAAGACAAATAAAAACGTCTTTTGGAAAAACCGTAACTATGAAAAAAGGAGCTTATCTAGTCATTGAGCATACAGAAGCTATGCACGTTATAGACGTAAACAGTGGAAACAGAAGTAATAAGGCCAAAAATCAAGAAGATACAGCACTCGAAGTCAACATGATAAGTGCTACAGAGATAGCACGTCAGTTGAGATTAAGAGACATGGGAGGAATCATAGTCGTAGATTTTATCGACATGAACAACCCAGATAACAGAAGAAAACTTTACGAACATCTTAAAGATGAGATGAGCGATGATAGAGCCAAACATAAAATTTTACCCCCAAGTAAATTTGGATTAATCCAAATCACAAGGCAACGTGTTCGACCAGAAATGAACATCAAAACTCGTGAAAAAGATCCCAATGTGGATGGTGAAATAGAGGCTCCTATTGTAATTGTAAACAAAATTAATGTAGATCTGCAAAAGATCTTAAAGAAGGGCACCAAAAAAATTACGCTTACTGCGCATCCTTTTATTGCTGCCTATCTCATGAAAGGCTTCCCTTCCCCGAGAAGCAAGTGGTTTTTTGATTCCAAAAAGTGGGTTAAAATCCAACCACGAGATGCTTACAATTACTTAGAGTATCATTTTTATGATCATAATGGCACTCTTATTAAAGTTTAGTTATTATCAAAAATTTTTAAAACCCCATACTCTAAAATAGAGCATGGGGTTTTTTGTTTTTATACTTTAGCAGTCTCAATATTCTTCTTCAATCCATGGCTAAGAACTCTTCTCATTCTAAAAAATCGCTTACAGTAGACCAAGCTTTACTAAAGATGATGAATTATTGTGTATATCAAGACAGATGCCACCAAGAAGTTGAGAAAAAACTGGATGCCTTAGGCATGTATGAAGATGCAAAAAACCATATCATTATAAAGCTACTTGAAGAGGATTTTCTTAATGAAGAACGCTTTGCCAGAAGCTATGCTAGGGGCAAATTCAGAATAAAAAAATACGGCCGTATACGAATTACTCGAGAGTTAAAATCTAGAGCTATTTCTGCGTATAATCTAAAGGCTGGACTTTCTGAAATTGATGAGGACGATTATGTCAATACGTTGCGAGACCTTGCTCAGCATAAATTAAACACCACCAAAGAAAGTAATGCTTATAAAAAGCGACAAAAAATCTATCAACATCTAGCTTATAAAGGCTACGAAACAGAATTGATTTACGATGTCATTAACGACTTACTTCCGATGTAATTCGCTTTCCAAACGCCTGCTTTGTCGCTTATAGGCAAACTTATTTTTATAGCTTATCCATTGATCTCCTTTAAATTTGCGCATAAGATTTTCTACGCCACGCATAATAGTAAGATTATAAAGTGCTCTACTCATGTTTTTGACCCCTCGAGGTAAGGTTCTTAAACTCATGGAAAATCCTGGGGTGAGATACGTCATATTATGCCAATAGCCTTCTGGCATATACAAAGCTTCTCCATGCTCCAAATAAGCTTCATAACCTTGGGCTAAAGTAAGCGCTGGGAATTTATCTAAATCTGGATTATTGAAATCGATTTCATTGAGACTTATGAGAGCATTAGGAACTTTATACAAGTATTTTGTCTGTGAAGGCGGATAGATAATACAACGCTTTTTCCCTTCAAAATGGATATGAAGTATGTTGGCAAAGTCTATATCGTAATGCATAAATACCGAAGTATTTTGGGCTCCAAAGAACAAAAATGGAAGGCGGTCCAGAAACTTTAAGCCTAGATTGGGCATTGTAAAATGACTCTTAAGCTCTGGAACTTCTTTGATTAAATTGAAAAGGAAAATTCTAAAGTTGGTCGGCCCTTTTTGCAAAAGATCTACATAATCTTTGAGTTTCATGGTAGCATGTGCCTGATTGAATTTATCCTTGGCAGAAGCAGGTCTGTTATCGTATAAGGGAACTTCTGTATCTCCAGCTATGCCTTTGAGGTAGGCTAGCGACCACTTGTGATACGCTTGCCAGTCGTGAGAAAGTTGCTCTATAACTAATGGCTTTTGAGGCTTGACATAATTCTCTACAAAGTCTTTGGGCGAAATTGTTTTAACTCTTTCTACACGCTTTAAGCTTAGATTTTTGGTGGAGTCTATCATAAATAAAAATAAGCTTCATTCTGGAAGATACCAAAATGAAGCTTATGCTTTTACATTTTATAAAAAAAGTGAAATCCTTATACCTTAGTTTTTGCTTTAGCTTTGGCTTCTACATTACGCTCTATGGTATGCCCTGGACGAGACCATTTTGGCTTTTCATTTAGAGGTTTGTATTTAGACTCTTCGGCAGAAACAGATTGAGGTTGAGACTTTTTCTCGAAGGCCTTCTGTGGTTCTAGACCCAATAATTTAAACATCTCCATGTCGTCATCCACATTTGGATTGGGAGTGGTTAATAATTTATCTCCTGCAAAAATAGAATTAGCCCCTGCAAAAAAGCACATGGCTTGTCCTTCTCTACTCATGTCTGTTCGTCCAGCAGAAAGCCTTACCTGAGTTTCTGGCATAACAATTCTTGTGGTAGCCACCATACGCAGCATTTCCCAAATAGATATTTTCTGTTGTTCTTCTAGAGGAGTTCCTTCTACAGGGACTAAGGCATTGATAGGCGTAGATTCTGGTTGTGGATTTAATGTTGCTAGGGCTACTAGCATGCCAGCTCTGTCTTCTAGAGATTCTCCCATTCCTATAATTCCACCACTACACACCGTAACCTTGCTTTTACGAACATTACTTATCGTGTCTAGTCTGTCTTGGTAACCCCGTGTAGAAATTACCTCTTTATAATATTCTTCAGAAGAATCCAGATTATGGTTGTACGCATAAAGTCCTGCTTCAGCTAAACGTTTGGCTTGGTTTTCTGTAACCATCCCTAAGGTACAGCAGACTTCCATATCCAGTTTATTGATGGTTCTTACCATTTCCAAAACCTTATCAAACTCTTCACCATCTTTTACATTTCTCCAAGCTGCTCCCATACAAACTCTAGAGCTTCCTGAGGACTTTGCTCTTAAAGCTTGTGCTTTCACTTGCGAAACGCTCATTAAATCATTCCCTTCAATATCGGTGTGGTATCTAGCCGCTTGAGGACAATACCCGCAATCTTCTGGGCAACCTCCAGTTTTAATAGAAAGCAAAGTAGAAACCTGAACCTTGTTAGGATCATGATGTTTTCTATGTACAGTTGCTGCTTCATAAAGCAACTCCATTAAAGGCTTATTGTAAATTGCTAGTATTTCTTCTTTGGTCCAATCGTTTCTTGTCATGGTAGTATATTTAGTGATTCAAAAATAGAAAAAACTCTGAGCATATTCTATTTTGAATGAAGTTTGAGTCAAATTTATTTCTATTGTTTAGGCTTTTCTAGCAAAATGCTCACTGCATTCCCACCAAAACCAACAGCATTTACTAAAACAGAAGTAACAGGCTTGGATGGGTCTTGATGCTTATAAAATGGATTTTCATAGAATTTTTGGTGGTTAAGCATTTGCAGAGCCATTTCAATACTGAGCATTCCAGAAGCACCAAACGTGTGGCCAAGCTTCCATTTATTGGTTGTTAATAAAGGCGTTTTAGTAAAAGTTTTTTCGATAGCAGCTAATTCTGCTTGGTCTCCTTTTAAAGTGCCAGGTGCATGGAGAACTATAGCATCAACCTCTATGCGTTGTGCTTCATCTAGGGCCATTTTCATAGATTTCTGAAAGCATTCAGCATCAGAAGAAATAGAAATATTATGTCTAATTTGTTCCGTAGCATAACCAAATCCAGTAATTTCGGCTATAGCATTTTCACTAGATCGAGACATAACAGCAGTAGCCGATCCTTCCCCAAGGACTAGAGAGTTTTGCGTTTTATCCATTTTTAAACTTTCACAAGGCTTGGATGTATTTAGTCTGGAATATAATTTTAAAGCTTGCATTTGGGCAATAGTAAATTCTGTAAGTGGAGCTTCTGCGCCACCTACAATAAACAGGTCACTCATCCCTGCTTCCAACCATGCTTTCGCATTAAGCATTGCATGCAATGCTGTAGAACAGGTAATCGAATGGCTTATATTGGGGCCATCGACGCCCAAATCTTGAGCTACCCAAGACGAAATATTTCCTAAAGTAGTAGTAGGAGAAGACAATGGAGACAAGGGCTCACCTTGGAGAAATGCTTTGTGGTATTTTTCAAATAGGCCTGTTGCTCCTCTTGAAGAACCAATATTGATTCCTGTAGATTCAGCATTGAAGTCGAGACCAGACATTGCCTGTCTAGCTGTATATATTGCCATTAACACCGACTTATCTAAGTATTTATATTTTGAATTTTCTTGAGATAATTTGGTCAATTCTTCAAGTGAATCTGAAGAAATGCTTGCTGCCATCACTGAAGTTGGATCCAGATTCAGATTTGAAAAATGTGTAGATCCATTTTCATAATTTTTATTAATTGAATTCTGATCGTGACCTAAAGCAGATATTGCGCCAAAACCATTGATGTATATAGGGTGTTTCAAGTCTATAATTTTTTAGCAAAGATCGAAAAAACTAAAGTTTGGTGCTATTAAATTCAATATTATAACTCCAAAGAGGTAATAGAAGGGCTCTAGTAATTATTTGGTATATTTGATTTTCAAAACAAGAAATTTTAATCTTCAGCGTTCTCACTTAGGAATGCTTCAATATATATGATTTATGGGATGTAGCAGTTGCTCAACCGGAAAAGATGGCCAACCTAAAGGTTGTCAAAACAACGGAACTTGCGGAACAGATGGATGTAATAAACTTACCGTTTTTGATTGGTTATCGGATGTAGAACTTCCTGGAGGCCAAGAAGCTTTCGATTGCGCGGAGGTAAGATTTAAAAATAGCAGGAAAGAGTTTTTTAGAAACACTGAAAAGTTAACGCTCTCTATAGGAGATATTGTAGCTACAGAATCTTCTCCAGGTCATGATATAGGTATTGTTACCCTTACAGGTGAACTTGTAAGAGTGCAGATGAAAAAGAAAAAAACCGACCCTGAGTCCGACGAAATCGCTAAAATTTATAGAAAAGCTTCTCAAAAAGATATTGATGTTTGGCAAACTGCCAGAGAGCGAGAGGATGCTATGAAGGTAAAAGCCAGGCAAATTGCAATTCGATTGAAGCTTAAAATGAAAATAAGCGATATTGAATTTCAAGGAGACGGCTCCAAAGCTGTTTTTTATTATACAGCAGAAGAACGGGTTGATTTTAGACAACTCATCAAGGAATTCGCTTATGAGTTCAAGACAAGAATAGAAATGCGCCAAATTGGCTTTAGACAAGAGGCTGCTAGGCTTGGAGGTATTGGTTCTTGCGGTCGTGAGCTATGTTGTTCGACTTGGTTAACAGATTTTAGAACTGTAAAAACTTCTGCCGCTAGATATCAACAACTCTCTCTTAATCCTCTAAAGCTTGCAGGGCAGTGTGGAAAATTGAAATGTTGTCTTAACTACGAATTGGATACTTACCTTGAAGCGCTGAAGGACTTCCCACGACAAGATCAAAAATTAACCACTCAAAAAGGGGATGCCGTTTGCCAAAAAATAGACATTTTTAAAGGGAAACTTTGGTACGCTTATGAAAAAGAGTACAACAACTGGATTGAGCTAGATACTGATGCGATAAAGATTATTTTGAAAGCTCAACGGGATAAAACTCCGGTAGCTAGTTTAGAAGAGTTTACCAGTGAAATTGTTCCAGAAAAAACAGCATTTGAGAATACTGTAGGTCAAGATAGTTTAACCCGTTTTGATAAACCAAAACAAAAGAATCCTCGCAACAAAAGAAAATCTAGTAAACATAAGAAGTCCAAAAGAAATAATGCCAACTCGTAATTTATTACTTCTTTTTATCCTTTTTTTTAGCTTTGTAGCTTGTGATAACCAGCTAGCGTTTTCAGACTACAGGAGTTTTACTAAAGGCTGGGAGAACACAGATACTTTGGAGTATTCATTTGAAGCGCCAGATACTGTTAATCCTTACCACTTGTTTTTTAACACGAGGGTAAACCAAGATTATGAATTTAATAACCTGTTTCTCATTGCTTATATTCAATTTCCTAATGGTATGCAAATTGGAGACACGCTAGAATATGAGATGGCTTATCCAGACGGTGAATTAATGGGTGAGGGGTTTGGAAGCGTTAAAGAAAGTAAATTGTGGTATAAATCTGGCGTCACTTTTTCAGAAGAAGGAACTTACACTGTGAAGATTAACCAAGTCATGAGAAAATTTGGAAAGGTTGAAGCCTTAGATACCCTGAAAGGAATCATGGATTTTGGGATTCATATAGAAACCATACCAAAACAAGAAAATTAATTCTTTCAAAAAAATTATGGGAGAGAACACATCATCAAAACCGAGTTTCAAAAAGTACATTCTAGGCTTCTGGATTTTATTTATATCTGGTGTTTTAGGGATTGCTTTTATCTTTTTATTAGCCAGTTGGGGAGCTTTGGGAACCATGCCAACCTTTGAAGAGCTGGAAAATCCAGAAACCAACTTAGCTACAGAGGTCATCTCCATAGACGGAGAAACCCTAGGAAAGTATTTTAAGGAAAATAGAACGCCTATCAATTATGAGGATCTTCCAGATCACCTCATCAACGCTTTAGTCTCTACTGAAGACGAAAGATTCTACAGTCACTCGGGTATCGATGCTCGTGGAACCTTAAGAGCTGCTATTTATCTAGGCTCCAAAGGCGGGGCGAGTACCATTACTCAACAACTCTCTAAGCTTTTGTTTACAGATCCTAATAAAAGTGGAACCTTCAATAGGATTACACAAAAGGTGAAAGAATGGGTTATCGCCGTAAGACTGGAAGAGCAATATGCTAAGAACGAAATTATCACAATGTACCTCAACAAAATGGATTTTTTATATAATGCCATTGGTATTCGTTCTGCTTCAAGAATCTATTTTGGGAAAGAGCCTATAGATCTTTCTATCGAAGAATCTGCTACTTTAGTAGCTATGCTTAAAAATCCAAGCCTATACAATCCTGTAAAAGATCAATTTAAGGATAATTCGTTAAGAAGACGAAATCAAGTTCTAAAACAGATGGAGAAAAACGGGTTTTTAACCACAAAAATTAAGGACTCCTTGCAAGAACTTCCCTTGTTAACGTACTTTTCTCCAGAAGAACACGATGATGGGATGGCTACTTATTTTAGGGCTTATGTTCAAGATTTTATGAGGTCTTGGGTAAACGATAATCCTAAACCAGACGGAACTTCTTATAGTATGTATAGAGACGGTCTGAAGATCTATACGACTCTGGATTTCAAAATGCAAGGCTATGCAGAAACTGCCGTAGAAAAGCACCTCAAGAATCTTCAAAAAGAGTTTGACGCTCAAAATAAACAGAACAAAACAGCCCCCTTCAGAAGTATAAGTTCTTCAGAAATAGAGAGTATCCTGAATAGAGGAATCAAAAATTCTGATCGCTATAAAACCATGCGTCGAAAAGGAATTAATGAAGACTCCATTATGGCGACTTTTAATAGAAAACGTGAAATGCGTTTATTTTCTTGGGAAGGCCCTATAGATACTATAATGACTCCCAAAGATTCCATAAGGTATTACAAATCCTTTTTGAACACGGGTATGATGTCTATGACTCCACAAACAGGAGAAATAAAAGCTTGGGTAGGAGGGGTTAACTATAAATTTTTTAAATATGAACACGTTAAGCAAGCGAAGCGTCAAGTAGGGTCTACCTTTAAACCTTTTGTCTACGCTACTGCCATAGATCAATTGCACTTATCACCATGTGATGAATATCCAAATACACCTTTTACTATACCAAAAGGAAGACACGGTGTTACCGAAGATTGGACACCAGACAACAGTGGCGGAGACTACGGTGGGATGAAAACTCTTAAACAAGCTCTGGCAGAGTCTATCAATACCATTACAGCTCGTGTTATTAATAAAACAGGCCCTGAAAGTGTAATCAACCTCATTGATAAATTAGGTATAGATGTTTCCAGAATAGATCCAGTAGCAGCTATAGCTTTGGGCACCGCAGATATAAGTGTTTATGATATGGTTTCTGCCTACAGCACTTTTGCCAATAAAGGGGTTTACGTAAAACCTTATGCCATCCAACGTATAGAGGATAAAAATGGAACTATTCTATATCAACATCAACCCGAAAGTAGAGATGTCTTGAGCGAAGAATCTGCTTTTGTAACTATTAAACTTTTGGAAGGTGTCACTCGGTTTGGTTCTGGACAAAGGTTAAGAAATGATTATGCCAAAGGAACCGAAGTTTATAAAAGAGCGGTTACTGGCTATCCCTATGCTCTAGAAAATGATATTGCTGGTAAAACAGGAACGACTCAGAATCAGAGTGATGGCTGGTTTATTGGTATGGTACCCAATCTTGCTACTGGAGTTTGGGTAGGAGGTGAAGATCGAAGTGTAAGGTTCCCAACAATTACTTACGGACAAGGCGCCACCTTAGCCTTACCTATTTGGGGAATGTACATGACAGACATCTATAATGATGGCACTTTGGATATTTCTAAAGCTGAATTTGAAAGGCCTGAAAATTTAAGTATCCTGATCGATTGTGATGAGGCTAGCGATGAACTCGAAAATAGAGAGGGAGAAAATAAAGAGACTACAGAATTTGAAATTGATTTCTAAGCATTGTCGCTAGCAAACCATTCCGCAAATGCCGTCCCTGTTTCTCTAAGTTTTAAAGAGTGTAATTTAATTTTAGGATCCAATCTACTCTGTATACTTTTAGCAAAATCTATCACCATATTTTCACTTGTGGGTTGATAATCTACAAGAATAACATCGTGTCCAGAAGATTTCAAAGTCTGTGCTAGCTCTATATGTGGTGTTTCTTTATTAAGAATGATAGCATGGTCCATTTTATCGACCACTTGAGATTTTACAATCTGTTTTAAATCTCCAAAGTCTATGACCATCCCGCATTTTACATTATCCATATCTGTGATAGGTTCTCCAATCACGGTTACATCTAGTTTATAACTATGACCGTGAATGTTTCTGCATTTGCCATCATATCCGTACAAAGCATGAGCGGTTTCAAAAGTAAATTGCTTGGTGATTCTAATTTTTGCCATGGTCTATAAATTACTGCAAATATACTGGATTTAAGAAATTTACTAGTAGAATCAGATTTAAAAATATAAACAACAAGTGATCTCCTTTTCTGCTAATTTTACACCAATTGATTAATACCAATTTAAACCTATAATGTCGCAATAAATCGTTTCTTATTCGCCTGCTTTTTATCAAAAATAATTACCGTAACTAAGGCTATGCTAATTATTTTTAACTTCAATCAACCAAAAAATAATTCAATTTATTTGTACGACATTATAAATTTAAATTGATATAATTCCTTTTTAATGGCTCAAACTCTTCTTACTGGAGATCTTTCTTTTAAAGAAAATCCTCTTTTTGAAAAAATCATTCAAGACTTGCTAAAGCAAAACTATTCCGTATGTGACAATTTCTTTGAGCTTCAACTTATCGATAACTTAAGAGATCGGCTTAAAATTCTGCATAACCATAGTGAACTAAAAAAAGCAGCGATTGGAAATAAGGTAAATGAATCCATCAGCAAGGCTATTCGGGGAGATTATATTCAATGGATCGATGAGCGACTAGCCAATCCTGAAGAACGTCTGTTTTTTGAAGCCATCAATACCTTCAAGACCTATTTAAATATGACGTGTTTTATGGGAATTCTGCACCAAGAGTTCCATTATGCAGTCTATCCTAAGGGTACCTTTTACAAAAGGCATTTGGATACATTTCAAAACGATGATAGACGAAAATTATCTATGGTTTGTTACCTTAATGATGATTCGTGGGACAAAACCAATGGAGGTGAGCTTGTTATTTATCCGGAGAATTCTAACGAGGTGATTATTCACCCTCTACTAGGGCGAGTAGTTATTTTTGAAAGTCAACTTTTAGAGCATGAAGTAAGACCCGTTTTAAATGACATGCGACTAAGTATTACGGGATGGTTAAAAACAAGATAATCATGAAATTCACATTCATACGCTAGTGTAATAGGCCTGTATTTCTAAAGGTTATTTTAAACAACTTGGGCCACATAAAATCCATCCGCTAATTATTTGCCAAGGCATTCAGAAGGAAATATTCAATTCTAAATGCATCACATTTATCACTTAGTAAAGAATCCTTACTTTAATGGTGTGGTCGATGCGTTTGAGCTCTTTTAAGGTGTCTAAAGAGTCATTTTTTGAAATATCAAGCACAACATAACCTACTTCAAGATTAGTGCTTAGATACTGCCCTAAAATGTTGACGTCTAGTTTAGAAATTTTAGAGTTTATTTCTGAAAGTACACCGGAGACATTTTTGTGAATATGCAAAATCCTATGCGTATCTTCCATTTTTGGCAATGATAATTCTGGGATAGAATGGCTCCCAAGACTTGCTCCGCTTTCTACATACTTTATCAATTTGGACGAAACGTCTAAGCCAATATTCCATTGTGCTTCTTCAGTAGACCCACCAATATGTGGCGTTAAAATCACATTAGAGATATTTTGCAAGGGAGAGGTGAATTTTTCAGCTTTATTCTTAGGTTCTTCTGGGAACACATCTACAGCCGCTCCACCGATGCGTTTTTCCTCCAAAGCCTCTTTTAAAGCTGAAATATCAACCACATCGCCGCGACTCATGTTGACCAATAATTGTCCTTTTTGAAACCAATCTAGCACCTGCTTATCAAATAAATTTTCGGTCTGTTTTGTCCCAGGAACATGAAGTGTAATGATATCGCAATGATCTATTAGAGACTTTAGATCGCTTATTCCTTCAGCATTGCCAAGTGGCAACTTGTTTTCTACATCATAATAAAATACTCGTAATCCCATGGCTTCAGCTAGAATAGAAACCTGAGACCCAATATGCCCGTAGCCTACAACACCTAAGCGCTTTCCTCGAATCTCATGCGCATTGGTAGAATCTTTGTCCCATTCTCCAGCGTGAGCTGCTTTATTTTTATCTGGTATTCTCCTAATAAGCATAATTGCAGATGCAATAACCAATTCTGCTACAGAGCGAGTATTGCTAAACGGAGCATTAAACACACACACCCCCACTTTGTTGGCTGCTTCAAGATCTACTTGGTTTGTGCCTATACAAAAACAACCTATTGCCACCAGTTTTTTAGCTTTTGTAATCACCTCTTCCGTCAATTGGGTTTTGGATCTCACACAAACCACTTTGGCATCTTTTAAAACGGCATCCAGTTCTTCTCCAGATAAAGCGCCTGTATGCTGTTCTATTTGTGTATAACCCGCTTTTTTAAAGCTTTCTACAGCGGACTGACTGATATTTTCTAAAAGGACTATTTTCATTTTGTCCTTTGGAAACGACGTTTTGAGTGGTGACATAATCTGGCTTTAAAAAAAATTAAGCCCCTAAAGTATAAAATTACGGTGAAGCTGGATTACTTTGTTTTTTATTTTTATGTTGAAATTAAGGTTGCTGTTAGTTCAATTCCATCTGCAACTGAATCAGTTTATGGTAGAGTCCATTTTCCTTTTCAATTAAATCCAGATGTGTTCCTTTTTCAATAATTTCTCCGTTTTCTAGAACCAAGATTTGATCGGCATTTTTAATAGTAGAAAGTCGGTGGGCGATAACGAAAGAGGTTCTGCCTACCATAAGTTTTTCTAAAGCATCTTGTACCAGTCTTTCAGATTCAGAATCCAAAGAACTCGTCGCTTCGTCCAAAATTAAAATGACAGGGTTTTTGAGGACTGCTCGAGCTATGGCGACCCGTTGACGCTGTCCTCCAGAAAGCTGAACGCCTCTTTCCCCAACAATAGTTTCATACTGTTCTGGAAAAGACATGATAAAATCATCAGCATTTGCTTTTTTGGCAGCTTCCATAATTTCTTCATTAGTAGCCTCAGGCTTACCATAAGCTATGTTTTCCTTAATACTTCCTCCGAATAGTAAAATATCCTGTGGTACAATCGCCATTTGACTCCGTAAATCGTGCAGCGTAAAGTTGGAAGCTGGAATACCATCCAATAGCATTTGGCCTTCTTGGGGTTCGTAAAATCTCAAAATAAGAGAAGCAATAGTCGATTTTCCTGCACCACTAGGCCCCACAATAGCAATGGACTCTCCCTGTTGGGCTTTAAAACTAATGCCTTTTAAAACTGTTATTTCTTGACGTGTAGGATAAGCGAACTTAAGGTTTTCAAAACTCAATTCACCTTTAATTAGTTTAGGCGATTGGTCTTCTTCAATTACTTCTGGTTCCTCATCTATGATATCAAATACTCGTTCTGTAGCGCCAATAGCTTTTTGAATTTGAGCATACTGTATAGGTAAACCTCCTATAGAGGCTCCCACAAAAATGGTATAAAGTATAAAAGTGATTAATTCGGATTGAGTGAGCTCTCCAATGTTTTGAAGCTTGACGGCATACCAGACCAAAAGTACGATAGCTCCAAAAATGCAAAAAATAATAAACGAGGAGAACGCTCCACGAGCAAGACCGCCTTTGATAGCAATTTTCTTGATATCGTTGACAGCAAATTTATACCTCAACATCTCGAAAGCCTCATTCGTAAATGCTTTCACATTGGCAATCCCTTGCAAGCTTTCTCCAACAATAGTATTGGAATCGGCTACTTTATCTTGGGCTTCTTTGGATAATTTTTTTATGAATTTTCCGAAAATCACAGCTACTATTGCAAAAATAGGTATGGTCGCTAGCATCAATAAGGAGAGCTTTACAGAAGTGAAAAATAAGGCTGCAATACCCCCAATAACGATGATCATCTGCCTTAAGAATTCCGCAATACCGGTGGTAAACGTATCTTGAATTTGAGAAATATCTGCAGCCACTCGGCTATTGAGTTCACTAACACGTCTAGAAGAAAAAAACTGCATCGGCATTTTGACCAAGGTATCGTAGGTGTCCTGGCGTATGGCAGAAAGCATATTTTCTGTCACATTCACAAAAAGAACAACACGAAAAAAAGAGAAAATAGCCTGAGCCGTAAACAGCCCTAAAAGTATAAGCCCCATTCTATTAATATCCTCTGACGTGAAATCTGCAGTCTCAATTAAATCTCCCATTAACTTAGGAAATAGCAATGCTGTAACCCCCGTAAAGCCAAGGAAAATTATTCCAATAATCAACTTCCATTTGTGTGGGCCGATGTAAGAGAATAAACGGAGAGATTTTTTTAAATTTTGTTTATTGAGTTTAACCTTAGGAAGGTCAGATTCTTTTTTTCTTTTCGCCATTCGTTTTTATTCTTCTTTTCAATAGCAAAGTTAACTTTAAGCCTTAACTAAACCTCTTAACTTAACTTAAAAATCTTAAAACTTGTCTCAAAATAAAAAATATAGCAGTGATAAATTCAATAGGAAATAAACACTACAAACTAAAAAACAGGCTTATTGAAAGTTAAGTCCTTTTTGGCAAACTTTCTTACCTTTCCTTTTTTAGAAAACGAAACTTATGAAAAAACTATTACTGTCGGTATTTGTTTTATGTATTCAGCTCACAGCTTGGGCACAAATTGAAAGTGCTCCAGAAAGAACAGAAGGCGAAGGGCCTTGGTCACAATTGATTATTCGGGGAGTCACCTTAATCAACGGAAATGGAGCGCCTCCAACAGGTCCGGTAGACATCGTAGTGGAGGAGAATAAAATTGCGGAAATTAAAACAGTGGGATATCCTGGTGTAGAGATACAGGATGGCAATAGACCGAAGCTTAAAACTGGCGGAAAGGAATTGGATGCCTCTGGAATGTACCTTATGCCTGGTTTTATCGATATGCACGGACACATTGGAGGAGAAGCTCAGGGCGTTACTGCAGAATATGTTTTCAAATTGTGGATGGGCCATGGGATTACGACCATTCGAGATCCAGCAGCTGGTAATGGGCTGGACTGGGTATTGGAACACAAAGCAAAATCTGCTAGAAATAAAATCACAGCTCCAAGAATTTTAGCATATACTGCTTTTGGTCAAGGCAGTAAATCAAAGATAAGTTCAGTAGAAGCCGCTAAGAAATGGGTTCAAAATAACGCTGAAAAAGGGGCTGATGGCATTAAATTTTTTGGAGCAACACCAGAAATAATGCAAGCCGCTTTAGAGGAAAATAAAAAACTAGGCTTAGGTTCTGCTATGCACCATGCTCAAATGGACGTAGCCAGATGGAATGTAGTGAATTCTGCAAGAGCAGGCTTAACGAGCATGGAACATTGGTATGGACTGCCAGAAGCCCTTTTTACCGACAGAACGGTTCAGCACTACAAATTAGACTACAATTACAACAATGAGCAGGATCGATTTTCTGAAGCCGGAAAATTATGGGAACAGGCAGCTCCTCCTTATTCCGAGAGGTGGAATGAAGTGATGAATGAATTGATCGAGCTTGATTTCACTATAGATCCTACCTTCAATATTTATGAAGCGAGTCGTGACCTAATGCGAACCAGACGGGCAGAATGGCACGAAGACTATACCATGCCATCGCTTTGGGAGTTCTACCAACCTAGTAAAATATCCCATGGGTCTTACTGGCATTATTGGGGAACAGAACAAGAAACGAACTGGAGAAAAAACTATCAATTATAGATGACTTTTGTGAACGAATATAAAAACAGGGGAGGAAGAGTAACCGCTGGATCCGATTCTGGTTTTATTTTCCAGCTTTATGGATTCGCTTATATCCGTGAATTGGAATTACTTAGAGAAGCTGGTTTTCATCCCTTGGAAATCATGATGTCTGCTACACTAAATGGGGCCGAAGCCTTGGGTATGGAGGATCAAATTGGATCGGTTGAAATTGGTAAACTTGCCGATTTTGTCATTGTAGAAGAAAATCCATTGGAAAACCTGAAGGTCCTCTATGGAACTGGTGCCATCAAGTTGACTGAAGATAACGAAGTGACTAGAGTAGGAGGTGTAAAATATACCATTAAGGATGGAATCATCTATGATGCCCAGCAATTACTTAGAGATGTCAAGAAAATGGTAAAACAAGACAAAGACAAAACAGGTTATGAAATTAAACAACCCGGTATGAAATAATATTTTCACTTCAAAGTCTTAGAAAACCCTGTGTAACTGAAACTAGCAAGCTAAAATTCATAAGAGAAGCAAAATTTATTTAACAAAATATCGTTTTTTAACCTTTTTAATTTCTGTATTGTCATTTTTATAATTAATTTAATGATAAATTATATATTATGGGTATTAAAAATTTTCAAGGTAAACAAGTAGGAGAGACCAATATAAAAGCAGAAAAAATAACGGTTAGAGACTGTATGTCTCAAAATATGATTCTTTTCAATAAAGACCAAAGTATTATTGAAGTGGTAGAGATACTGATCAAGTTTAGAGTTTCTGGTGGACCCGTTGTCAATGACCAAAAGCGCGTCATTGGGATTATTTCTGAAGGAGATTGCGTTAAGCAAATTTCTGAAAGTCGATATTACAATATGCCAATGGAAGATGTAAGTGTTGAAAAATACATGTCTAGAGACGTGAATACCATTTCCCCGGACGTTAATCTGTTTGATGCTGCAAGCCTCTTCTTAAAATCCAAAAGACGCCGTTTTCCTGTGGTAGAACATGATAGAATTATAGGGATTGTAAGTCAGAAAGACATCTTAAGAACTGCTTTGATGCTGAAAGGCTTTAGCTGGAAGCATAAATGAAATAATTTCAAATGTCATACTTCTCATTTATTATTTCAAAATTAAAAGTGTGTTGCGTGCTTAAGATTTAAATTCTGGACTATTGTCTATTGACTAAAGACTTTTGACTCACGTCTACAGACTACAAACTCTTGACTCTTCCCTCCCGTCTCTAAAAATACATCAGCTGTGCCGTACGGTAAGTATTAGCATGTGCATCTATAATGGTTTTTATGTCTTTAGAATAGCCTCCGCCCATACTCACTTCGACAGGAATTTCTCTTTGTAAACACTGCTCAAAAACAAATTCATCTCTTTTTTTACAACCCGCCACACTACAACCTAGTTTCCCCAGCTTGTCAGTACTTAAAATATCTACTCCGGAAAGGAAGAATATAAAGTCGGGTTTCACCTGATCGATAAGTTTCGGTAAAGTCACTTTTAAGGTCTCTAAATACTGCTCATCTCCACAATTATCTTCCAGAGGAATATCCAAGTCTGAAATTTCCTTTTTGAACGGGTAATTACTTTTTCCATGCATAGAAAAGGTAAACACTCTATCGTCTTTTTGAAAGATTTCTGCGGTGCCATTGCCTTGGTGAACGTCCAGATCAACCACCAAAATTTGTTTTGCTAACTTATTTTGCAAGAGGTAGTGAGCGGCAATAGCTTGATCGTTCAACATACAAAAAGCTTCCCCGTGATCTGAATAGGCATGGTGAGTGCCTCCAGCAATATTCATAGAAACACCATATTCCAAAGCATAGTTACAGGCTTCTATAGTGCCGTTGGCAATGATTCGTTCTCTTTTAACCAATTCTGCAGACAATGGAAAGCCTATTTTACGAGCGATCCTTGGTTCTATACTAATGTTATACAATTGCTCTAAATAGTCTGGTGTATGAACAGACTGTATATAAGTTTCATTGTCGAGATTTATTTGTGGCTCAAAGAAATTTTCTGGTTCACAAGTTCCCTCGTGAAGCAATTGCTTGGGAAGCAAATCATACTTATCCATAGGAAAGCGATGCCCTTCGGGTAGTGGATGTTTGTAAATGGGATGGAAAGCTATTTTGAGCATAGATTAAATAAAGAAGCTTCAAAAGTATTTATTTTGAAGCTGTTCTGACTCGAAAAAGAGTTTAAATCTTTGGTAAAATTGCAAGTGGTCTAATAGCATTCAGTCATTAAGATTGAATTGTTTAAGTCAAGACAAGGCTTTAAGAAATGTATCTATGGCCATTAGCATAGCTGGGGCAGATTCAGAATAAAAAAAGACCCTTAAACAAGCCCGCCTTCTATTAGAATTCAGGCAGATTAAGGGTGATAAATGTGATTTCTGACGATGTTGAACTCGTAACTAATCAATTTGGGTAATTCATATAAAATTATAGACTTAGTTCACCTAAAGCTCACAAAGAAAAAAACAAAAAAGCGTAAAGTGATAATTACCATGTCATTATACTTTGCGACCCTTGCGTGAAATTTTTTTCATTATCAAAAAAATAGATTTTAAATTTATACTGATTAGTGACTTGAAGTCTAAATTAAAGTTGCTCTACAAAGTCGGAAAAGACTTGTTTATGATGTTCCAAATCCAGATTTGGTGACACAGAAACGCGAGCAATATAATCCTTATCTTCTTCTTTGGTGGTTCCTTGAGTAGAGGTTGCTGGGATGGTCCAGTAACATCCTTTTAGCTGCCCATAGCTTACACAGTGCTTACTCTCATTAGGAATTTCACTAATCATCATGTCGATGAGTTTTTGATTTAAAGCTCTTTTATAAGCTTCTCTTTCTTCATCCGTGTCCCCTTTAGTAGGGAGGTCCAATGAAAATACCGATGGCGTAAACCCTTGCTCAACCACCTCATCTGGAACAAAATTGATTTTTGCTTCTGGTAGCTCTTTTTTGATAAAATTGACAAACTCACGGGTGTTTATATACGCGTCTGCAATCCTTTTGTTCATCGATGGTAGGCGCTCTGCTAGGATTTCCACTTGAAGATCGGTAGCTTCGTTGTCGCAAAGTTTAAAATGCTTTTCTATGGTTGGCATTAAATCTTCTGCTTTTTCGTTGGCAACACAGTAACCCGCGGTGCATTTTCCACCACTAGGAAATTTGGATCCACTTACGTAGGAGATTGAACGTATAGAAGAGAAAACACCCTCTTTGCTTAAAAATTGGATATTAGGACAAAAGGTTTGGTCCAGGATAAAAACGGGGTCAATAGCCTTTTCTCCAGTAGGGGTTTGGCGAGTCTTACTTAAAACTGCTTTTAATTTTTCCAAGTCGGGAACTTCAACTCTTGGGTTAGTTGGAATTTCAGCAATAATGTAAGGAACAGCGTCTAGCTGAGCCACTTGGTCTAGAACTTGATCGGTGCTTTGTACCATATCATTGTCCCGATCTACTGGTAAATCTAAAATATCTACGTTTTCTACCGCAGCGACCACTCGTCTTGCTTGATCATTGGTGCCTCCATAACAGTTGGGTGGAACAATGATTTTGATGTTTTTTCCTGGATGTTTTTCTTTGGCATCGTCTATAAGCCCCATCATAATCGCATATTGAACGGATAGTCCACAGGAACCTAATAACACTTTCGATTTGGTTGCGGTAATCTCTTGTACCGATTGGACTACACTTGCTTTGTTCTTTACCGTATCTGTTTTGACACCCATAGAAGGGGATTTCCCGACGAGTTGCTGTAAGGCAGAAAAAGAATCGGCTGGTGTCATGGCTATGGTTTCCCGTCTTCGTACATGTTGAATCTCCGAGATATAACTTTCGCTTTCTTCACTATTGACTAGTATAATACTTCCAAGTGGAGGTTGCAAACTAACGTAGAAATCGATCGCAGGCGAAAGGTCGGCACCTCCCATTTTATCGTCTTGAGAAATGAAAATGGTACTGCCCCTAAAGTCAGGAATATCGTCTGCATTTTTAACCTGCTTTAATTCAAAGTTATACCCATAAACATGCTCTAGGGCTTCAAAATCGAAAGCCGGGGGCAAGTCTCCTGTATACAAGATTTGAGTGTTTTTGTGATCGAATAGATTTTTTCTGAGAACAGCTAAAACCGGCATCGTCTGAGATGAAAAAGCAATAACCTGCTCTGGTTTTAAATCATGAACATGAGCGATGCCCCATTCCAATATAGAAGATAAAGGGTGACCGAGGCGAATATAGTCGAAGGCAGTAGGCAATTCACTAAGAGCTGATGTGTCTGAATTCTGAGCTTTATACAAGGCTTCAAACTGATCTATAAATTGAGTTTTGGCCAAACTTTCATCATAAATATCCAATCGATGAGTGGTAAGTTTCAACCAGTCTGTTGGCATATTTTTGAGGACCTCTTCTATATAACTAAGCATTTTAGGATCTTGCATCATATTTATTTTAGGAAGGCAAAAATACAGATTTATTAGGCCTCCGCTTTAGGCCTTAACAAGATGTTTTGTCTTCGTGGTACAATGCCTTTGAGTTTGTCTTTTAAAGAGTAGCAACTAATTATTTTAGAAAATTCATCAATTAGTGAATCAGGCCCCATCTTTCTCAGATTTATAACTAAGGGAAGCCGCTACTATAAAAGCTGGAGTTATAAACACACCTACTAATGTTTTAACTTCCACAAGATCGTAAAAGCCTACAGTAATGGATATAAATAAAAGAGCGTTTAAAATGTTAAAACCTGTTTTATTGATGTTCATATTTAAGTTTTTGAAGGGTTTTAAACTCAGATTTGACCTTTTTTAAATCTTCGTCTCTTAAATTATTAATGTCCAATGTTCGTTTTCGATTTGGTGAAAGGTGAAATTCGATTTCAAAAAGTTTGATGTTTACAGATTGAATCTCTGAAAATTTTATCTTTTCGAATTTTTGGAATCGGGTAATACAAACCTAAGTTCTTCTTTATCCCATTCTATATAATATTTTTTATTTCTAAAATTATAAACTCCAAGACCAACAAAAAGTAATCCCTGAACAATGTTTAATACTGAATTCCAATCTCCAGAAAGAAACGCTGTATTGAAATCATCGCTTATAGCTTTAGTGAAGGAAAAAAGTCCAAGTAAGAGTAAACAGCTTCCTAAACCAATGCCTATTTTGGACAATGCCTTTGGATATATATAAACTTCTATAGGTGTCATTTCTAGATTAGAATTAAATTTTAAATATAAAAAAATGCAGTTGCAACTTGAGAATATAGGCTCCAAATTTAATTAATGAATTTTTAATAAAAGTAAAGACTTATTTCAAAATCTTTAAACATAATTTTGCCGGCTATGGTTATTTTCAAAAAAGCTCATCAAAAATTATATCTAGACTTAAGACAATCGCTTAAGGATCTGTATCTAGGGACGTTTACAAAAGGTCTTTCTGCTCAACATATCAGTAATGAAGAGGCAGAACTTTACCTCGATAAATTGTTTACAAACGGATATGGCATTTTTGGTTTTTCTGATGATCAACTTGTTGCTGCGCTGATTGTAACCCCTCCAAGTTTTGATAAAGAACGTCCTGAATCAATTCTAAATCAATTCACCGATAAAGACTCTTTGTATATCGCTGAAGTACTTGTAGACGAAGAGTTTCGTGGTCTAGGTCTAGGCAAAGGATTGTTTAAAGAATTTGAAATACACCTGAACACTGATATAAAACACGTTTTACTGAGAGTATGGAGTAAAAATGAAATTGCAGTCAACTTGTATAAAAAGTTGGGATTTGAAGACTGTGGAAGCATCCTCCAAGAAAAATTAAAACCCGTTTCAAAAGAGCCTTTTGAAATGCATAAACTCTATATGGTTAAGACTTATTAAAAATGACTATGAAAGAATTCAATATAAAAACTCCTCATTTAATTGATGGAACTCCAGAAGAAAAACGTCAAGAAATCCTCGATTATTTTCTTCGAACTTTTGAATTGGACACAAAGCTCTATGAAACTGTTAAAGATGACGATACTTTCTATTTGCGTGCTGACCCCTTACGTCATCCTATTATTTTTTATTTTGGACATACCTGTTGTTTTTTCATAAATAAGTTGGTTTTAGCGGGTCTGCTACCTTCTCATATCAACCCTTCTTTTGAATCGATTTTTGCCATTGGTGTGGATGAAATGTCATGGGACGATCTCAACAAAGAAAATTACGATTGGCCTTCGGTATCCGAAGTTCGAGAATATCGTGAGGTTGTAAAAACCACCATCACCAAACTCATAAAAGAATTACCGCTAGAACTTCCTATCAATTGGGAAAGTCCGTTTTGGATTATTATGATGGGAATTGAACATCAAAATATTCATATTGAAACCTCATCGGTCTTATTAAGACAACTGCCCGTAGAGAAACTTCAAAGTGGGATATTTTCCAATACTTGCGAAGAAGATGAGCAGGGTCTTGTCAACGAATTAATAGCTGTAGAAGGGTCAGAGATAAATCTGGGAAAAGCACATAATCATCCCCTTTATGGTTGGGATCTGGAATACGGAAGTTTCCAAGAGACTGTCGACGACTTTAAAGCTTCAAAATATCTAGTTTCTAATGCTGAAATTTTAGACTTTATAGAAGACAAGGGCTACAAAGACAAGCAGTGGTGGACCGAAGAAGGCTGGTCTTGGTGTACTTACAAAAAAGCTGAATATCCTCAATTTTGGATAAAAGAAAATGACACCTATAAATTGCGGTTAATGACCAAATATGTTCCTATGAAATGGAGCTTTCCTGCGGAAATCAATTATTTGGAAGCCAAAGCATTTTGCAATTGGAAGTCGGCTAAAACTGGCAAAAAGCTGCGTTTGCCAACGGAAGCTGAATGGTATCGACTCGTGGAAGTTTGCCAGGTCAAAGAGGCTACCGATTGGGACGTAGCGCCAGGGAATATAAACCTGGAACATTATAGTTCGTCATGTCCAGTCAATACCTTTTCTTTTGGAGACTTTTATGATGTAATGGGTAATGTTTGGCAATGGACCGAAACACCTATTACAGGTTACCCTGGTTTTAAGGTTCACCCATTATACGATGATTTTTCAACGCCAACCTTCGATGGTATGCATAATATCATAAAAGGGGGCTCTTGGATCTCTACGGGAAACGAAGCTACCTTACATGCTCGCTATGCATTTCGCAGGCATTTCTATCAGCATGCTGGGTTTAGATATGTTGAATCTGATCATGAACCAGACATACGTGTAGATAGTTACGAAACTGATGAAGAAGTAGCTATCTCATGCGAGCAAAACTATGGGGAGGACTATTTAGGAATGTCAAAATTGCCACTTCAAATTTTAGATGTTTTAAAAAACCACGTTGAAAACCCATCTGAAAAAAGACTCTTAGATCTAAATTGTAATACTGGTCGCTTGGCTTTTGAAGCCGCTTCACATTTCAAAGACGTTACGGCTATAGATGCTTCGGCAAGATTTATACGTCCTGCTAATGAATTACAAAAAAACGGATTGTTGCGTTACGTTATTAAAGATGAAGGCGAATTATCTATTTTTAAAGATGTTCTCTTGAAAGATTTAAAGTTGAACGACAATGATAATCGCATCCAATTTATGCAGGATGATGTGATGAAATTAAAAAAACGCTTCTCAAATTACGATGTTATTTTGGCTATGAATCTGCTTGAAGAAATACGTCAACCTAAAGAATTCCTTAGTACAATTCATCAAAGATTGAATGCTAACGGACTGTTGATCGTAGGTTCAACTTACGAGTATAAAGAATCTGTAAGTCAAATGGAGAACTGGATTGGTGGCTTCAAAAAAGATGGAGAACCTTTTAGATCTATTGACGGTATTGGTCAGATCTTATCAGATCATTTTACGCAAGAGTCTGAACCTTTCAATCTTACCTATCCTGTAAGAAAGTCGAGTCGACATTTTGAAGTGATGAGCTCAGAAGTTAGTATTTGGCGTAAAAAAATGTAAGGATGGGTAGGATTTAATCTAATATTTATCACTAAGTCTATATAATAATCCATTAAAAATAAAGGCTTTATGCTTGAGTTAAGCTTCGATTCTATTTAGCTTTATTCTGGGATAAGCTCACTAAACATAAGGTATGCAGAGGTTTTTTGTCAACGGGAGCCACTTGTGTTTTCTAAAGCAATGATTAAATTTATTTTTTAAATTACTTATCTAAGGCTAAGGTTTCAAACCTATAGAATTTTTTATCGCTCTTAATCTAGTTTGCGAGCATTTCACAATAAATTTAAAGGAGCTATAACCCCAATCCTCAGTTCATTTCTATTATAATTCGCTACATCAAAATTGTCTTTGGCATAACTTGAATACTGATAATAGCGTCCAATATAAGCGAGAAAGAAACGGAGGTCTATCTTTTTAAAAGGATTGTAATAAATAGTTGGTATCGCACCAAAGCTGGTTCTTATATGGTCCCTACTCGTATTTAAGTTGTCATAAGCACTATTAGTCATTAGCGTTAATAAGCCCTGAAATTTTTGGCTGAAGCGATACTCTCCTCTAAGCCAATTTTCTACATACAGCACATTTTCTGCAATTTCATTATCTACAAGGATACTATTTACAATACCCTTTGTATCGATTTCTTCATAACTGTATTGAAAATCATACATCAAGGTTAGGTCTTTATTTTTGCATTTATGTCCTAGGGTAAAAAAATAGGTTCCTTGATTTTTCACTTCGTTCCCATAGCTAGCACTATAATTGGTTTCAAATTTACCATCAAAAAAGTGTCCACGCCAATTAGCAACAAGTGATACTGGCCAGATAGGTTCCTGAATGTTTTGGGATGCAATATCCCCATAAAGATCTTCGTAAAGTAGGGTGCGAGAATTTAAGACCTGAAACCGAAATTGGTGATTTTTATAAGCTTGATAAGTTAGCCCAGCACCGGTTACAAATGCTAAAGCATTACTGTAAATATCATTGAATTCTAAAATATATAAAGGGTTGAATTCAAATTCGTAACCCCCATAAAAGGCAAACATTTTTCCAATATAAACATCGATCTTTTCGGTAGCTTTCACTTTCAAATAAGCGAATTGAATATTGTTGCTTAGAAGATCCAAGGATTGAACTTCTGTATCACTATTAAAACGATTTCTAAAATTAAAATCTACTCTTTCGTGCAATTGACCAGAAATAGTTAGGGCTGTGAACCCGTTTTCAAACTGTAATCCGTTGTAATATTGATCTCCTCCTCTAAATTTATAAGCCTGAAACTCTGTACGCATATCAAAACCGATATTTACATGTTTAAGGAACTTTTCTTTATCTATCGAAATCAAAGGACTGGCAACACTGTCCATTTGTTGCGAAATTCCCATTAGCGGTGTCAATAAAAAAAACCAATTAAAAATGACTTCATCAAGGAAGGTCCAAATTTAACTCTGTTTTGCAGAGTTAACAAAAAAATGTCTGAGGACAGATGAAGTATTCGAATCAAAATTGGTTATTTTTTTTAGGTTTATATTTAAATTTACTAATAAAACAAGTAGACCAGACATCCAACTTTTAATATATGTTGTTTTTTTAAAATATTATTTTTGTGGTACTTATGTCCATTCTCTCTTTTATTATTTTTTATCAAATTCAACATTACAAATTAAAAAATTTTGTTTTTTTGCTTTCTATTATTCAAAATCATCTATTCAAACATTGAAAGCTCCCAATTGGACTGCCATCTGGAATTTTCGGTGAAGGAATCACCTTAAACTTTTCTGGTTCGTCCATAAACTGATCGATACGGTACGACATTTCCAGTGCAACTGCAGAGTCAGACTTATTAAATCTGTCTTTCAATCCCTGCAAGGTTTTATTTGCAAGGGCTTTTACTTGTGGAATACTTCCTGGATTGGCTGAAAGATTCATCAGGTGCTTTAATACATTAAAATTGATGGTATTTTGGACTTCAGTCAAATAAGCAGAATTGTGTTGTTGGTCAATCGTGTTTTTTACCAATTCCTGCAAAACTTCTTCCAAACCTAAATTTGAATTTTCTAAAGATTTCTGCTGGATTAATCTGTTGGCGCGCTCAGAGTTTAGTAATAAACCTAAGCTCATATCACTTGCTGTAGCCGTTGCTCCCAAAGCATCAAAGCTAACCCCCGTTTTGCTTTTAAAAGATTCGCGGCTTCTGGAGTAACCAAATGCGCGGGGTGGAAACAGGTCTAAAATTCGTTCTGGAATGGCCAAAGTTTCGGCATCGAGCGTATTTAAAACCGTTCTAAGGGCTTTTTTCTGATCGGATTTTGAAATCCTCTCAACAGGTTTTAAGTTACTGCCTTTGACTGTATAATTATAATCCAAACCGCCAATAAGTTTAACGGTGGCCTCTGTTTGATAGCGATGGAAAAAATATAACGGGACAAAAACATCTTCTAAAACTGAATACGGTTCGCCAGACTTGATATTATCTATTGAAAAATTAGAAATGGCTGCTTTACGGAGCTCTAAAACACGATTTAACTCTTCAGAAATATCTTTGCCATTATCCCACAAATGAGCATAGGCATGCGCCCCGCCTTGAGGTCGCGCATCAGCATCGCTTATAAACTGCAAACCATCAGCTTCGGCTTGTTTTAAAATAGCATCCAAGTATTGTTTTTCAGTCTGGTTGGTGCCACTATCCCCATAACTATAAGCAACGGTGACCTTGTCCCATTTGCCAATATTGGTATCGTAGGCTTGAGAGAAGTCGATTTGGTTATCTTTTAATTTCAGTTTTGGATGTGGATAATCCATAACGCTCGTCATACCGTTTGCACTGGCCGAAAAGTTATGTGCAAAGCCAAGTGTATGACCAACTTCATGAGCAGCCAACTGCCGGATACGTGCTAAAGCCATCTCTAACATAGGTTGGTAATTGTCATCGGAAATCTCAAAAGGTCGATTCATTAAAGCCTGTGCGATCATATAATCCTGACGAATCCTGAGGCTACCTAAACTTACATGACCTTTTAAAATTTCACCTGTACGCGGATCAACAACACTGGCACCATAGCTCCAACCACGAGTGGAACGGTGTACCCATTGAATTACGTTATAACGAAGATCCATAGGATCAGCATCGGTTGGAAGTATCTTGACTTGAAAAGCATTTTTATAACCAATCGCTTCGAAGGCCTGATCCCACCATTTGGCACCATCTAACAAAGCAGACCTTACAGGTTCGGGTGTTCCAGGATCCAAATAATAAATAATAGGTTCTTTAGCTTCGCTCATTTCCGCATTGGGCTTCTTTTTTTCTAGGCGATGGCGAATGCTGTACCGCTTAGTCAACGGCTCATAAATTGGCCTTGCATAGTCCTGATAGGAAATAAAAATAGAACCACTTCTAGGGTCAAATTCGCGTTTTTTATAGCCTTCTTCTGGCAACTGGACAAAACTGTGGTGTTGAGTAACCGACAAATTAGAGGCATCTGGAGCAACTGAGCGAATGTTTCCACCTTCGGGATCGCCCGAAAAGGTAAGCAAAGCTTCAAATTCTGTATTTTTAGGAAAAGCTTTGGTTCGGAGCATGGCTAGTGCACTTTTATTTTTATCCAATTTATAAGTTCCTTGCTTTTGTTGTTTCAATCGTCTAGAAACACCGTGAGCATCTTCCATTAGAAAAGGAGTGAGGTCTATAAGAAAACTTTTATCACTTTCGTCTTCAATTTTGAAACCATACAAAACAGATTTAGCAAAAGCCTGTTCAACGCTTCGGCGCTCCAAGCTATCATTCGTAATGGCTCTATAATCTTGATTGGGCTGAACCAATAACAACTTATTTCCAGCACGTTTAAACTTTACGATAGCTGTTCCCCCAAGCTGTCCTCGATCCAAACCAATGTCATTGGAGCCTAAACCAGTCGTAAGTGAATGCACATAAAGGAAGTCCTGGTCGAGCCGTTCAACCTTCATATAAATCTTATCCTCCTTTTCAGAATACCAAAAATCGAAAAAACCCTCATATTTGGTCAGTTTCTCTTTGTTTTCTAAAGTTTTGAAGGTTTGCGCACTAGACAGTGAAGCCATTAGCAAAATAGTGACGTAAATAAGGGTTTTCATGGATTGGATATTTTTAGAATCGAAGCTTTAAAGATAGTAAAACTTGTCAACCCCTTTTAAATAGCTTGCTTTTGAAACTTGAATAGCAAAATATACACGTTTCGATTGCCATTACTAAAAAGAATTCTAGCGAGACAAATTGGTTCGTGAATACTTGTAGATTCTTTAGTTACCCTTAATTAATTGTAAAGGCCATATAATATTTATCGACTTTTACCTACTATTTACGACCAAAATAAAAGTGACTAAATCCAAAAATTATAATCCTACATGAACACCAAACAGGACTTATATAGCCAAAGTGTCCAGCTTGTTCTAGGTTTAAAAGCAGTCAATATCACCTCTCAGATATCCAAAAGTAGCGCTGGTGATAAGCATAAAACTAGACAGGCTATGCTTCATTCCACTATGAAAGTTAAAGAATGACCAGGGTGAATATAATCGAAAACAGTGGGTCATCAATTAAGAGCTAGTCTATCTGAATTGTTGTATTATGCAAAGCCTCATACTGATCTATAAATTGAGTTTTGGCTTAGGAAGGTGAATTGAGCCTTAATAAACGAAAGCAAAATAAGCGTTCTAAAAACTTTGCTGAAATTGTGGTTTTAGCGTTTGCGTTAAAACTTAAGATCATAGTCTTGTTAAAAATAGGTGGTATTTTACAATTCTTATTTTATTTTGAGTTGAATGATCGTATCGGATTTAATCTCAATTTTAGATTCTTGAAAATTTGGTGGTCCAAAATTACCTTCTTGACCATTGGAAAATCCATAAGGTTCTTTGGGAATCCCTAGCATGTTTTTATCCAATTCGCCATTACCGTTCACATCATGAAAATAAGAGAAGCTGTAAAATCCCTCTGGTATATTTTCTACAACAATTTTAGCTTTACTGTCTTTTAATATGGAAGAAACTTCTTTATAGTTTGTTTCCATGTGGCTGTCCTCAGAATTAAAAAGGGCAAATAAAATACTACCAGTGTCGTATTCTGTAGCTTCAAACTCGAGTGTCAAGTCAACTTTATTTTCTGATTGCGCGTAAGACTGCAGAGCAAACAAGATTAAAATTGATAAATAGCTGATTGTTTTCATAATTTCTATTTTGAGTTAAAGATCGATTAAAATTCGACTTTATACAACTTTTAAATGACGAATTAATGTGTTTTGGTACTGAATAGTAGACACTTATAGATTCTGATAAGCTTTGTTTTTTTAGTTTATAAAAGCAAATATGTCTAATCAACCTTAGCTAAGTCAAGAGCATTCTATGAATGGTTAGATTATTAGGATGAACCCTAATTTTCCTCTCCTTAATGCGTGATGTGTAACTATTTCAACAACTTGACGTCATTCTGGTTTTTCGCTATTATTTTACCTTTAATTAATTATATCACAAGAAAAATAGAACTCTAATTTATCGTACAGACTATATTATATTTATCCACTTTTACCTCCTATTTACGACTGAAGTAAAAGCGACTAAATTCTAAAATTACAATCCTATATGAGCACCAAACAGGACTTATATAACCAGTGTGTCCAACTTGTGGATGCACGGTTTAAAAGCATTCAACGTCACATCTCAGATATCCAAAACAGCCTGCTTTCAGAAACCAAAAGTAGCGCTGGTGATAAGCATGAAACTGGACGAGCTATGCTTCAACTAGAGCGTGAAAAAGCGGGTCGGCAACTGGCTGAAATCAACAAACTGAGAACAGCGCTCTCTAAAATAAATATCGAAAAGAAACCAACACTAGTGGGCTTAGGGAGTCTGGTTTACACCTCAAAAGCTCATTATCTTATAGCAGTTAGCCTAGGCGCTTTAAAAGTTGGTGATGATAGCTTCTATGCCATTTCACCCAGCACGCCCATTGGACAATTACTTATGGGTAAAACAGTGGGTGATGAGGTGTCGTTTAATGGCAATTCATGTGTTATTGAGCAGGTGCTTTAATCTTGTAAAACTTGGAGATTGAGGTTTTGGAAAGATAATAATGTATCAATACTAACTTTATTTTAAACAATAAAATCGGGCAACGTTTAGAATTTTATCCTGTTTAAATATCCCTAAAGTGTCATAGACGTAATCCTGAATTTGTTTCAGGTTTTCTTTTGGTTAGTGTAGATTTTTGATGTCCAGATAGGTTGCTAAAACAAATTCAGCATAACAAAATTGCCTTGAGGAATGAATGTGGATATTGAATGATCTTTTATGTATAAGTATTTATAAAGCTGATTCCTCATCTTCCTGATGGGTAACTTGTTGCTTTATCAATAGCTTAAAATAATGCCGGTTGCGGCGTTCCTTTTTATCACTAGAGCGTTTATGCTTACGTTTATCTTTTACGATTTCCCCTAAATTATCTAGATCTTCAATGTCTTTAATGTCATTTACTGAGGTTCTTTTAGCCATAATAGAATAGGTGTAAACTGGTTATTTTTATAAATAGATAAAAATGTTAACAAGAATTTTAAATATAAGGTATTTCTTTTGGTAGCTAAATTCTCTCTTGTTTTCTTAAGAATTTATTAGATATTATAGAATAAATCATCACCGCCTTTAAGCTGCTGATCTACTTTTAAAATCTGACTTTAATTATTCATCTTTATCGTCTTGGATCATAAAGCCACCACAAAGCGTTAAGAAATGTATCTATAAACATTCAGGTTAGTAAAGGCAAAATCAGAATAAAGAAAAAAAAATTGAGTTCTCCTTACATTCTTATAGCCCACGGTTTAAACCGTGGGTTAAAAATGGTACGTATCTATATTTATTAGATGAGTGTGGAAATGGATTAATTTTAAAACCGTTTAAACGGTTAAGCTTTCTTTATTTTCTATATATAGCCCAAGGTTTAAACCTTGGGCTATATATAGAAAATAAAGATTTTAGAGGTCAGTATATAAATACCTATCTTAGTGGTAGTAAATATATATAATTATGGACGTATTTAAGGGTCAAAATCTTCTAGAGTTCTCTGATCGGTTCAAAACAGACGAAGATTGCAAGAAATA
>Ga0306893_100081_pt1 | contig 44721 bp, 40 predicted proteins | sample AntDeeMetagen293_FD_190417 | JGI IMG/M metagenome (GOLD analysis project Ga0306893, IMG submission 190417) | Saline lake microbial communities from Deep lake, Antarctica - Metagenome #293 (v2) (version 2) | ecosystem: Environmental > Aquatic > Non-marine Saline and Alkaline > Saline | place...
ATTCTGAAGGAGCTGTTTGCGACTGAAGAATCTATTCATGTCGAAAAGAAAGGGATTCCTCGTCGAAGCGAAAAGCTTCTCTGTCGGAATGACAATTGTGAATTGGTGGCTGAGTGACCCGCTTTTGTAGCGGGGTGTATCGAAGCCACGTTTATAAACGTCATTTCGATACATTCTGTTTGTCAACAGAACACTCAATGACCAGATTTCATATTTAAAATTTCAAAGTTGACAATTCAAATTTTAATGAAAAATTACCTCTCGATACACCCGCTTATGACGCGAACTCGAGGTGACAAGTTGCTCGATAATTAGAAAACGGCCTACTAAATTCAACCCTGAAAATTGAAGAGAAAGCCCTAGTGAAATTTTAGATTGAAATTCTTTAGCCTAGTCTTTTTTGTTTCCCCCGACCCTTCGGGATTGGGCGATGGTAAAAAGTAATGAAAGCATTAATTCCTTCTAAATCTTATGAAGAATATCACATTTTCAACCTTAGTATACCACCTAAACAGATTCCGTAACGCGCTATCGCTTGTACGGAATAACAAATAGATTTCTCCTATCGTCGGAATGACAATTCGACCAGATGTCATTCTGAAGGAGCTGTTTAGCGACTGAAGAATCCATCCCTGTCGAAAATAATAAGATTCCTCGTCGAAGCGAAAGGCTTCTCTGTCGGAATGACAATTCGCCTTTTTTATGCTTTAACTCCAGAGCCTGCTAAAACAATTACGAATTCTCCCTTTGGTTTTTTTGTATCGAAATGGGCAATCATTTCTTCTAAAGTACCGTGTAGAGTCTCTTCATATATTTTGGAAATCTCTCTTGAAATAGACACTTCACGGTCCGATCCAAAATGCTCGGTAAATTGCTGGAGGGTTTTCAAAATCTTATAAGGGGATTCGTAAAAAATCATCGTTCTATCTTCACTTGCTAAGGCTTTCAAGCGCTTTTGTCTTCCTTTTTTGGCGGGTAAAAAGCCTTCAAAAACAAATTTATCGTTGGGCAATCCGCTGTTAACGAGTGCCGGGACAAAAGCAGTTGCTCCAGGTAGGCATTGGATTTCTACCCCTTCTGCAACACAGGCTCGAGACAGTAAAAATCCAGGATCTGAAATTCCGGGGGTCCCCGCATCGGTAATAATAGCCGTTTCTCTTCCTCTTTTGATCTGTTTTACGACAGACTCCGTCATACCGTGTTCATTATGTTGGTGGTAACTTTGCATTGGAGTGTCTATCTCATAATGCTTCAGCAGAATCCCGCTAACTCGGGTATCTTCTGCAAGAATAACATCCACAGACTTCAGCACTTCTACAGCTCTAAAGGTTATATCTCCAAGATTTCCAATGGGAGTTGGGACTAGGTATAATTTGGCCATTCTTATTCGAATTTTCGTTCCACAATTTCAATAAACCTCGCTTCAAAAACATCCTTACCTTCCCAGTGGTTATAATCTGGCTTGATTTGATGTTGAATGAAATTTCTCACCTCCTCAAAAGACTGCATGGTGTTCAATTGAGAAAGAACCCGGTTATAATCATCGGTACTTCCTCCGAAAAGATGTTTGGTAAAGGCTATCCTATCGTTAAGACCTATCTTAATTCCTTTTTTCAACTTATCGTTTAAAGAGCGTTTTTCTTTATGACTAAAGTTCAAATTGGAATGAACCCCCTCTGGTGGAGTAGCTTCCGGTTTTGGGGATGACTCTTGGGGATGAGTTTGCGAGGTGTCCTCTAACTCGTTATGTTCAGTAGCTGGTGGTGCTGGCTCTTCTGGATCATTTGGCTTAGGCTCAAAATCTGGGAGATCGTCAAAATGAACTCCAAAACTTTTGAAATCATCTTCAGTTGGGTTATTTTCTTTAGGTTTTCCGAAATTTTTAGTTGAAGTTTCTTCTTCAGTGGGTTTCTCTTTTTCTTCTGAAGCTGTTTTAGTTTTGGATTGGTGCTGTTGTCTTAATTTTTCAAATTCAGCTAAGAGTAAGTCCACTTGTTCTGACTCGGGAGGCATTTGTGAAACGATATCTTTAATTTTCTCGGTATTAGGTTCAGAAATAGGATCGGGGTTATAATCCATTCCATCAGGCGTTTTGTAATGCCCACTATCTTGATCGATATCACTAAATTGTTGAGAAAAAACTTCCTTAAATTCTGTTTTAGAGACATCAGATTTGAGGCCTCCAAAGTGTAATTCAGCAAATGCTAGAATGCTAAGTTTCTCATACAGAATGGCCGTTTCCCTCTTCAACTGATGAATGTCTGCTCGGTTTTTAAGCTTTAATATCCGTTCCGCCAAACTTATCAATTCGTCTTCCAAGACTCTCTTCATAATATTTTTTATTTTCTTTTTTAAAGACCCTATAATTTTTGCTAATTTTAGCCTTGATATTCTAAAGCTAGAATTTAATTATTAACGCTCTAAATTACAAAATGTTTCTCGAAAATACCGTTAATCACAAAGAGCAATTTGGATGGATCGAGGTGATCTGTGGGAGTATGTTTTCTGGTAAAACGGAAGAATTAATAAGACGTCTTAAACGCGCTAAATTTGCCAAGCAAAAAGTAGAAATCTTTAAACCTCAAATAGATAGGCGATATGATGATACTGAAGTGGTCTCCCACGACGAAAATTCTATTCGCTCTACTCCCGTTCCTGCTGCAGCTAATATTCGATTGCTTGCAGACGGCTGTGAGGTGGTAGGTATCGACGAAGCTCAATTTTTTGACGACGAGATCATTTCGGTGTGCAACGATTTAGCCAACAGAGGCGTGCGGGTGATTGTCGCTGGATTGGATATGGATTTTAAAGGCAACCCCTTTGGCCCTATGCCTAATCTGATGGCCACAGCAGAATATGTAACCAAAGTCCATGCGGTCTGCACAAGAACTGGAAATTTGGCACAGTATAGCTTTAGAAAATCGTCCAAAGAAGACCTAGTTCTTCTAGGAGAGACCGATGAATACGAACCGCTGAGCAGGGCAGCCTATTTTAAAGCAATGCTCAAAGAAAAAGTAAAGCGCATCGAAGTCAAAGATTCTGAAGAACTGTCCTCAAAAAAACCTAAATAATGTCCAAAGTATTAGAAACACGACTTGAGATTGATCTCCAGGCTTTGGAAGACAACTATAAACTCCTTAAAAGTTACTTGAGCCAAAAAACCAAAATTATGGGAGTGGTCAAAGCTTTTGCTTACGGAACAGATTCAATTATTATCGGTAAGCACCTTGTTAAGATTGGAGTACAGCATCTTGCTGTGGCCTATATCGAAGAAGGTGTTCGGTTAAGAGAAGCGGGGATTGAAGTTCCTATTCTTGTGTTTTATCCACAATTGGAAGAAATTCAAAAACTAATTGACTTCCAACTTACCCCTAGTGTTTATAACCATCGTTTTTTAGAAGGACTTTGTGCAGAGCTAGCTTTACACAAGATAGATTCTTTTGGCATTCACCTTAAAATTAATACAGGACTTAACCGGCTTGGTTTTGAAATTGATGACTTAAATACAATACTTCAACATCTTAAAGCCGAAAGAAAAATTAAAATGATAGGTTTATTTTCTCACCTAGCAGCCTCTGGAAATAAGGATGAAGTTGAATTTACCAAAGGACAAATTTCAAAATTTGAACAGGCCAGACAATCTTTTGAAAACCACTTGCCCTACACTTTCGAAAGTCATATTTGCAACTCTAGTGGCATTTTAAATTATCCTGAAGCAGAATACGACTTGGTAAGAGCCGGCATTGCTCTTTATGGCTATGGCAACAATCCCAAAGAGCATAAGATGCTGAAAGCAGTCGCAAGTCTCAAAACTGTCATTGCTCAATTAAGAACAATCCAAAAAGGAGATAGCGTGGGTTATGAACGTAAGTTTAAAGCTGAGCGCGAGACTAAAATCGCAACACTACCTCTAGGCTATGCCGATGGTATTTCCAGAAGTTTTGGAAATGGAAAAGCACAAGTCTTAGTAAATCACCAAAAAGCGCCTATCATTGGTAACATTTGTATGGACACTTTAATGCTAGATGTCACAGGAATAGATTGTGAAGAAGGTGACGAAGTGGAAATCTTCGGAAAAAATCACACGGTTCTAGACTTCGATATAGAACAACAAACGATTCCTTACGAAGTTATCACCAGAATCTCTCAAAGAGTGACTAGAGTTTTGGTATAGATCTTATTTTAGTAATGGTAACGGCAGGCAGCAATCCATAATTGATCATTTTCATATTTGTAGACCAGTCGGTGTTCTGAAGTGATTCGCCTCGACCAATAACCTTGCAAATCTCCTTTAAGAGCTTCAGGTTTTCCAATACCCTCAAAAGGAGTTCTAATACAACTTTTGATAAGCACATTGACTCGCTTTAATAGTTTCTTGTCGACTTTTTGCCAATACAAATAATCATCCCATGATTTGGCCGACCAAACTATATTCATTACTCAATAAGTTCTTTGATTTTGCCTCTACCCTCTTCTAATTCCTTTACAGAGTCAAGTAAGACATCTCTGTTCTTGCCCCTTAATAAATAGGTAGTCTCCTTAAGTGAGTTGTACTCGTCTAAAGATATTAGAACTAAATCTTTACCGTTTTTACGCTTAATAACAACATCACTCACATCATCAATGACCTTGTCAAACCAATGCTTAAGATTAGAACGAAAGTTTGTGTAGTTAACTATCTCCATATCACAAAGATAAACAAAAGTACTCATATTCGTACTTTTTTTATTAATGATTGTAATTGTCTAATTACAAAAAATCGTATTGGAATAATAGCCCGCCTCGTTTTCAAAGAAATTATCGTAATGACAATCAATGTTTTGAATTTGTGAGAAATATAATGGATAAAAAATTAATCCTTGCAAATCATAATATAAGTGATTGGATACTCTATCAAAAATATTAGAATTCACCTTTAAGTTTTGAAGTGGTTTATTCAAGTAGGTATTAAATACATTAAAATCATAATATTGGTAAACATGTATAAACTCATGAGATAGTAAAGCATAATTATCCATTTCTGTTTTATCGAGAACAACAACATTTGCTATAGCAGTTCCAATAGCATTATAATCTTTAATGGTATTACCAGAAAAGACAAGTTCACCTGTTTGTAAGGTTCTTTCAAATTCAAAATCATGGTTAACCAAAGAGTACGTTGTAGCAATAAATGATAGTGGCATAAGCTTATACTTCAATTTTAGTTGGTCTCGAGTATCTAGCTCCAAGCAATTAAAGCCAATATTGAAGTGCCATAAATCATAAAAATTAAGGTTGGAAGCGGCATTTTCAACAATAGAAGTCCCCGCTGAATTAACAAACTTTGCGTACCAGCTGTATTCCCAGGCACGCTTAGATTCAATTTTTCCTATAAGTCGTTTGCTTTCAAAAATTAAATAACCTCCAGCCGCTCCTTGAGCGATACCTTTTAATAAGACCTTATGCCACTTTTCATCTGGTTTCTTATTAATAAGTGCTCCTACTCCACTAAAGACAGATGCAAAACCAACGTTATATAAGGCCATTTCCCTATCGTTGGATTGACCATAGTGAGTCGCACTACAAAAGAATAATACCACAACTAAAATTAACCTATAATTTAAACAACTGAATTTCATTTTTGCTTGAGTAAAGTATAATCATCTAGTTTGGTATTATTCATTAAGCTTCATCGAATTTATAAATAATCCATGATTAGTTACTACATCAAAATAACTTTTCATTTTTATAAACTCTTATTCAACCTCATGGATAAAACTTAACTTTGCAGTCAACACAAATTATGGAATCTACAGATCTCGACATACAGGTAAAAACGCTTCCAGAAAGTCCTGGGGTTTATCAATATTACGACAAAGACGATAGGATTTTATACGTAGGGAAAGCCAAAAACCTTAAAAAAAGAGTCTCTTCTTACTTCAACAAACAACATGACAGCCATCGCATTGGGGTGATGGTTAAGAAAATAAAAAACATCAAGCACATCGTTGTCGATTCTGAAATGGATGCTCTGCTGCTTGAAAATAACCTGATTAAAAAACTCCAGCCGCGTTTCAACATTATGTTGAGAGACGATAAAACCTATCCTTGGCTGTGTATTAAAAATGAACGCTTCCCGAGAGTTTTTCTAACGCGGCAAGTCATAAAAGATGGAAGTGAATATTACGGACCTTACCCGAGTTTAAGAACTGTAAAAACACTTTTAGGATTGATTAAGGGTCTCTACCAACTCAGGACCTGCAACTACGATTTATCTAAAGCAAAAATCGATAACGGCAAGTATAAAGTCTGTTTAGAATACCACCTTGGAAATTGTAAAGGGCCCTGTGAAGACCTTCAGGACGAAGACGAATACCTGAAACAGATTGAAGCAATCCGAAACATCGTAAAAGGTAATCTTAAAGATTCTCTCAAAGATTTTAGAGAGCAAATGAGTCATCTCGCAGAGGAGATGCGATTTGAAGAAGCTGAAAAAGTAAAGCGGAAAATAAGCACCCTAGAAAAATACCAGTCTAAATCTACAGTGGTTAACCCAAAAATCAATAATGTAGATGTCTTTTCTGTAGTGAGTGATGAAGGTTATGGATATGTCAATTTTATGCAATTATCGCATGGAGCCATTGTAAGGTCGCATACCATTGAAATGAAAAAGAAGTTAGATGAAAGTGATGCTGAGCTTTTAGAATTAGGGATCACAGAAATAAGACAACGCTTTGATTCTAAATCTCCAGAGATATACGTGCCTTTTGAAGTTATAGCAGGAGAATATGTAAGAGTCACCGTTCCAAAATTGGGAGATAAAAAAGCAATTGTAGAACTTTCTACACGAAATGCCAAATATTTCCGCATGGAGCGTTTTAAACAAATGAAGATTGTAGATCCAGATCGGCATACCAACCGATTGATGGCTCAAATGAAAGAGGATTTAAGGTTACATGAAGAACCAAGGCATATTGAATGCTTTGACAACTCAAACATACAAGGCTCCAATCCTGTTGCTGCCTGTGTCGTCTTCAAAAACGGAAAACCCAGTAAAAAAGACTATAGAAAATTCAATATAAAAACTGTGGTGGGGCCAGATGATTTTGCTTCCATGGAGGAAGTCGTTTACAGACGCTATAGACGATTGCTAGAAGAAGATGAACCTTTACCTCAGCTGGTTATTGTAGACGGAGGAAAAGGCCAACTCTCCTCTGGGGTAACTGCTTTGGAACGATTGGGATTACGAGGTAAAATCCCAATTATAGGGATTGCAAAACGTCTAGAAGAGTTATTTTACCCCGGAGATCAATACCCCTTATACCTAGACAAAAAGACGGAAACTTTAAAGATTATCCAGCAGTTGAGAAATGAGGCCCACCGGTTTGGTATCACCTTTCATAGAAATAAACGAAGTAAAAGTGCCATTGGCACAGAATTGGAAGAAATCACAGGAATTGGAGAAAAAACATCCATAGAGCTTTTGCAAAATTTTAGATCCATTACTAAGGTAAAAAAAGCAAGCCTGAAAGAGCTTGAAGATGTCATAGGAAGCTCTAAAGCAAATATTATTTACTCACATTACCATACTCAAAATGAAACTTAAACTTCTTTTTTTCCTATTCCCTGTCTTTGTTTTTGGGCAAGATATAGACTTATCCAGGCTGGATAGTCTTAAGCAGCTCCATAAAGACTTGAAGGTAGGCTTAGTGCTGAGTGGTGGTGGAGCCAAGGGCTTAGCACATATTGGTGTTCTAAAAGTGATTGAAGAAGCGGGTATTCGTATAGATTATATAGGAGGCTCGAGCATGGGAGCCATAATTGGTGGTTTGTATGCTTCTGGCTATACCACTAGACAATTGGATTCTATTTTTAAAATTACAGATTTTGGAGCTTTAATTCAAGATTACTTACCTAGGCAAGCTAGAAGTTTTTATGAAAGGAAAGAGGCCGAGCGTTATGTGCTTAAACTTCCTTTCGATGATTTTCAAGTTAATTTACCTTCAGGTTTATCCAAAGGCCAAAATATCTACAACCTCTACGCACAGCTTTTATCTCATGTGGAGGAGACCGATTTTAGTGAGCTTCCAATTCCTTTCTTTTGTATAGCTACCAATGTAGAAACTGGAGAGCAGGTGCTTATTGAAGAGGGAGACCTTGCGACGTCACTCTCTGCAAGTGGAGCAATTCCTACACTATTTAGTCCTGTTTTTATAGATGGTATAATGTTGACCGATGGCGGAGTGATAAATAATTTTCCTGTTGAAGAAGTTCGTGCTAAGGGAATGGATATTATTATAGGAGTAGATGTGCAAGATAACTTGCGCACTAAGGAAAACCTAAAAAGCGGTTTTGAAATTCTTACTCAGGTCAATAACTTTAGAACCATAAGAGATGCCGAAGAAAAAAGCCTTAAAACTGATCTTTATATACATCCCAACATCGATAATTTTTCGGTCCTATCGTTTGATCAAGGAGAAAAAATTATAAACAATGGGGAGCTGGCTGCTAGAAAAAAAATAAGCCCTCTCAAATTAATAGCACAGGCTCAGAATAAAGGTAATACCCCGCGACAGCCCATCCAGCTTAATGATAGCCTTGCTATTGGAAACATAGATATTGTTGGCAATAATAAGTTTCCAAGAAACTACATCAGAGGTAAATTGAAAGTAAATACTTTCGAAAAAACAAGTTTTAAAAAGCTAAATGCAGGTCTCAATAATTTAACCGCTACGGGGAGTTTTAATAAAATTAACTACGAGCTTATTCAAAATGGAGAGTTTAAAGACTTGAGATTGAAAATTTATGAAAGTGAACAAAACACTCAGTTAAGGTTTGGAATTCATTACGACCAACTTTATAAAACCAGTTTTCTAGCTAATCTTACCAAAAAGAGTTTCTTTCTCACCAACGATATTATTTCTCTAGACCTCATTATCGGTGATAATCTTCGTTATAATTTTGATTATTATATCGATAAAGGGCGGTATTGGAGCATCGGTGTTTCTTCACGATATAATCAATTTGATGATGATGTTAACTTTGAATTTATACAGCAGAATGTAGGAACAGAAAATCCTTTGAACTTGAACCAAGTTCGTTTAAAAAACAAAGATTTTACCAATCGTATTTTTGCGGAAACATTCCTAACCCAAGATTTTAAATTTGGTGTTGGAGCAGAGTATAAGTTTCTCGAGGCCACTACAGAAACCTTTATACAAGATCCAGAAATAAGCGAGGCATTAACTATTATAGAAAAAAACAACTTGTTTAGCACTTATGGCTACGTGAAATTTGATACTATGAACGATAAATTTTACCCTAGTTCTGGGCATTTGTTAACTGGTCAAGTGAATGTATATTTCCCTGTTTTCGATAATTATTCTGAGTTTGCCATCGCCAAAGGTGAAGCGGGTTACGCCCAGCCCCTCTTCAACAGAGTCTCGGGCTATATAGGCTCCGAGCTTGGGTTTAGAACCGGAAATGAAGACTTAGCTGGCTTAAATTTTTTCCTTGGTGGTTTTGGAAATGAGCCCATCAATAATTTCAAACACTTTTTAGGCTACGACTTTTTTACGCTATCTGCCAACTCATATATCAAAGGAATTTTGCAGATTGATTATAATTTTTACAAAAGAAATCACCTCCTCTTTACCGCAAACTATGCCAACGTAGAAGATGATCTGCTTTCCTCTGGAAACTGGTTAAGTGCTCCAGATTTTTCTGGGTATGGAATTGGATTTGGATCGCAAACCATTTTAGGACCTGTCGATTTAAAATATACCTATTCTCCAGAAACAAATGAAAGTCAATGGTTTGTAAGTATTGGATACTGGTTTTAATCGATACTCAAGTCCTGAGAAAGATTCCCTCGTTGAAAAAAGTTGCTTTTTAAAGCAAATTTATATTTAAAACCCTATCCTATTTTAAATTACATCTATTTTCACGATATTTGAATAAATCGTAATTATCATGCCTTTCTATCATAAACTTGGTGAAATTCCACATAAAAGACATACCATCTTTAAAAAACCTGATGGCTCTTTATACCGAGAGCAACTTTTTGGAACCATAGGTTTTGACGGCATGTCCACCAATAGCTATCACGAGCAACATCCTACGCAAGTCAAAAAAATACTGGGAAGTAAGGATGTGACTCCCAAAATTGCTGTGGATACCAATCTAAAATCTTATAAGTTTCATGGATTTAAAACCATACCACAGCCAGATTATCTAGACAGTAGAATCACCGTTTTACACAATGCGGATGTCAATATAATTCTGGCAGCCCCAACCGAATCTTCCAAAGACTATTTCTACAAAAATGCAGATGCAGACGAATTGCTTTTTATCCATAAAGGGAAAGGTAAACTAAGAACTCACTTGGGGAATCTGGATTTTGGATATGGCGACTACCTTCTCATCCCAAGAGGTATAATTTATAAAATTGATTTTGAAACGGAGGATAATCGCTTGTTCATTGTCGAGTCCAGAAGACCTATTTACACCCCAAAACGCTATCGCAATCACTTTGGACAATTGCTAGAACATGCCCCTTTTTGCGAAAGGGACTTAAGGCAGCCTTACGAATTGGAGACCAACAATGAAAAAGGGGACTTTTTAATAAAGGTTAAAAAGGAAAATCAATTGTTCGATATGGTATACGCCTCTCACCCTTTTGATGTGGTAGGCTATGATGGCTATAATTACCCATATGCATTTTCTATCCATGACTTTGAGCCCATTACAGGAAGGATTCACCAACCACCACCTGTTCATCAAACCTTTGAAACCGATGCTTTTGTGGTGTGCTCATTTTGTCCTAGATTATTTGATTACCATCCAGAAAGTATACCGGCACCCTACAACCATAGTAATATTGATAGCGATGAGGTGTTGTATTATGTCGATGGAGATTTTATGAGTAGAAATGATATAGAAGCAGGTCATATCTCGTTACATCCTGCAGGGATTCCTCACGGACCACATCCGGGGGCTGTAGAGCGAAGTATTGGCCAAACTAAAACAGAAGAATTAGCTGTAATGGTAGATACCTTTAAACCTTTAAAGATAACTAAAGAAGGCATGGCTATTGCCGATGATAGCTATCATAAATCTTGGCTAGAAGACAATCATTAAGGCTTAGCCTTGCGTTAGGGATTGTCGTGAAAAGCTTTCTGAATGTGGCGCTAGAAGTCTTGTTGGACTTGGCGACTAAAAGAAGCCAAAAGGACAACTTTAGACTTGCTAAGCCTAGTGAAGAAACTTGAAACAAAAGCCCGACCCTTTCCAACTCGTTGGAGAGGGGAACGCCCAAAATATATAAATTAAGAATTAAAAACCTAAACTCATGAGCACAGATACCACTAGTCAGAAATTAACCAAAGTAAATCTTGAGGCGGAAGATTTCCTTCCTATTCTAGGAACCGATTTTGTAGAGCTTTACGTAGGAAATGCCAAACAAGCAGCCTACTATTACCAGACAGCATGGGGGTTTCAGCCAGTAGCCTATGCGGGCTTGGAAACGGGAAAAAAAGATTCTACTTCCTATGTTTTACAACAAGGAAAAATAAGGCTAGTACTAACCAGCCCAATGAGCGATGGCGGTGATATTAATCGACATATTAATGAACATGGTGATGGAGTAAAATTTGTGTCGCTATGGGTAGATGATGCTGCTAAGAGTTTTGAAGAAACCGTAAAGCGTGGGGCAAAACCTTATGTAGAGCCTTACACCATTGAGGACGACAATGGTAAAGCTGTTATTTCTGGTATACATACCTATGGTGAGACTATTCACTTGTTTATAGAACGAAAAGACTATGAAGGTCCATTTTTACCGGGATACCACTCCTGGACAAAATCTTACAAAACCGAAGGTGTAGGTCTAAAATATATTGACCACATCGTTGGAAATGTAGGCTGGAACGAGATGAATAAATGGGTAAATTTTTATGCTGAAGTGATGGGTTTTGCTCAATTGCTATCTTTTGATGATAAAGATATCTCTACAGAATATACCGCCCTAATGAGTAAAGTGATGAGCAACGGAAATGGAAGAATAAAGTTCCCGATTAACGAACCTGCCAAAGGGAAAAAGAAGTCACAAATTGAAGAGTATATTGATTTTTATAATGGTTCTGGGGTTCAACATATTGCTGTAGCCACAGATAACATCATTGAAACCGTAAGCGAACTCCAAAAAAGAGGTGTTGAATTCTTAAACATTCCTGAAACTTATTACGACACTGTTTTGGACCGCGTAGGAGAAATAGACGAAGATTTGGCACCGCTGAAAGAACTTGGGATCTTAATTGATAGTGATGATGAAGGCTATTTGCTTCAAATTTTTACCAAACCTATTTTGGATAGACCTACCATGTTTTTTGAAATTATTCAACGTAAAGGAGCGCAATCTTTTGGAAAAGGAAACTTTAAAGCTTTGTTTGAAGCTATTGAAAGGGAACAGACCTTAAGAGGAACACTTTAAATTGGTATTACAGTACAGAAATTGAAAGCCTCTTCTAAAGTGCGAGGCTTTCGCTTTTAAAGTTATCATAAAATAAAGGCATACTAATTGATTATATTGAAATTTGAATAGACATTCTATCTTTATGAAATTTATCCTTAGCCTAGTTATTGCCATTTCAAGTGTTTTTTGCAGTTACAGCCAATCTGCATATGAAGATGGAGAGTGGTTGAGTTTTAAAATAAAATACGGGTGGTTTAATACGAGCAAAGCCACTCTTGAAGTCAGAAAAACCAAACTAAACAATGAGGATGTTCATCACATTATCGGCAATGGAAAAAGTGTTGGTTTGTTGGATGTGTTCTTTAGAGTGAGAGATCGATACGAAACCTTCGTTAACCAAGATGGACTGCCCGTAAAGTTTATAAGAGACATTAATGAAGGAGGGTACAAAAAGCATAAAGAACTCTACTTTAATCACAATTCACAACGGGTCAAAGTCGTAGATTATAAGCACAAAACAACAGAATCTTTTGATTTTGAGCTCAATACTCAAGATATGCTTTCCGCCTTCTATAAACTTAGGAACAGTATTAATATTGAAACCTTGCGGATTGGTCAAGAGTTTAACTTGAACATGTTTTTTGATAATGAAAACTATGATTTTAAGACTAAATTCCTTGGTTATGAAGTCTTGGATACTAAATTCGGAAAAGTGGCCTGCTTAAAATTTAGACCATACGTGAAAGCAGAACGTGTTTTTGAAGCTCAAGAAAGCTTAACATTTTGGATAAGCGCAGACCAAAACAAAATCCCCTTAAAAATTGAAGCAGAACTTGCTGTGGGTTCTTTAACCGCGGAACTAGATGAGTTTAAAGGTCTTTCCCATTCGTTTGAGGTTATAATGGATTAAATGTATATTTAGATCTGAGCTTATTGTTATTTTAATCTCTATGAATTCATCTTCAAAATCAGACTCTTTCTGCTATGTTCTCTACACCAAGCCTCGAGCAGAGAAAAAGCTTGCTCAACAACTACAAGAGGATGGAATTGATGCTTACTGCCCTACTCAAGTTGAACTTAAAGTGTGGAGCGATCGAAAAAAGAAGGTAGAAACACCCCTTCTCCCTTCTATGATTTTAGTATATATTGAAAACGAAAAAAGAGAGCTAGTTTTTAACAGGAAAAATGCTATAAGATATTTGTATTGGCTTGGGCAACCCGCCAAGGTCACTTCTGAAGAAGTTGAAAGTTTAAAATCACTTCTGGACGATAGTCAATTTGAACACCATGGATTGCAAAAAAGCGACCAAGTGTAAAACTAGATATCACTTCTTTAGGTTTTAAACATATTCAAGGAACTAAGACTTATTCAAGTACTTCGGAATCTTAGATAGTTCTTGAAGGCTTAGGATATATGGTTAGATTCAAAAAAAAATTAAAGTTTTAGGTTTAGACCAAACTGAAAAGCTAGAGCCTCGGCATTATAAATGTTATTAAAATGATTTAAGCGATCTACATTAAGAAAGAGGTTTAATTTCCATACATCTAGGGCCAAGCCTCCTCCAAAGTTTGGTCTATTAAATTGATCGATCCCTAGACTCACTTTTGCATACAACACTTTCCAAAAGCTCCGCTGATACATTCCATTGAGACTGTAAAATAGATTCCCAGCACTTACCATACTAAAAGCATGCAGACTTAGAGTTTGATTGCCAGAGCGCTGTCCTCCTGACTTTAGACTGCAACTGCATGGACTGGCTTTTCTTCCGAAATTATAACTCAATCCCAAATTTATTTTAGTAGGTTGAACGTAAGTGTATGATCTAGAAGAGTTTTCCAACAGTAAATTCGTTTCAATATCATCTAGCAAATTTTGATAATAATCAATCAAATCTTCTTCACTTTCAAAATCAGGGAACTGGATACCAAGACCACCGTAATCAAAAGAACCTTGATAAACGTCTTGACTGGTGTCTTTTGTAAAACGAATAAAACCAAGGTCTAAAATACTCCCCGTGAATTCTAGCCTCTCATTAAAAAAATAAGACATCCCAAAATCAAAGCCTAAGCCATAGTTGGAACCTATGAGTATATTCCCAGGAGTCAGTTGATCAAAACTTTCCAAACCTGTACTTTGAAAATTTAAGTACAAATTGCTTATGCTTTGATTGAGTAAAAGCCCTTCCTCATTCTCACTGGATATGAAGCGCCCAATATTTCTTACTGATTTTATATTTACACTCGAAGTGTAGAGTTTACCTCTCACTCCGATATGTAAATCGTCGTTCACTTGTTGATTAATTCCAAAATGAAATACGGTCTGTAGGTTTCCTCTGAAGTTGATTTGTCCAATATCATAACTCCTATTTTGACTAGCATTTCCATAATAAGCGAGTTCTAGTAAGTCTTTTGGAAAATTTAATACAGCATCACTTTCCTGATATACTCCTGCAGTATAGTAACGCGACTTGCTTTTCCAACCGAAATTAATAAGATCAATCTTTTGATTAAAAGCCACAAAATCTTTAGCTGATATACGATCTAGAGATGCTGCCACATTGGTATTGAAATCTCTAGTATTGAATAAATTATCAACATTGATCACTGTGTTTCCAACAGAAGCATAAACATTGGAAAGTATAGGAACTCCGATATGAAAGTCTGTTTTTTCATAAGCAGCTCCTGGATTCAGCATCAAAGATTGAGGGTTATGCGTTTGATTGTAAAGCAAATGATTGTCTTGACTCCATAGAGTATTGGATAATAGAACAAAAAAAAGAATAGGGATATACTTCATTCTCTTGTATAAAGATAACCAGCCTCAATGATACACTCAAGGCTCATTACACCGTTATTAGTCGCTTGTGAAGGCTGACTAAAAAAAACCTCTAACCTTACACTGTTTGTTATTTTTTGTATGTCAAGTGGTGTGTTATATAAATCTGCAAAACTTTCTATTTCTGGATTAGACTCATTCCCGCCTGCTATACTATGAGTAATTCTAAAAGTTTCAAGACCACCGACATCAAAAAAAATAAACTTTAAAGTTTGAGGTCTATTGATACTGTTCTCTGCTAAAAACTTAAATTCTAAAGATTCTAAATAATCAGCGTTAAACTGCTCATTTAGAAAATCGGTATCCACAAATTCGCGAATAGTATTAGGAGAGGGGATAGAAGCATTTCCAGCATTGATAAGTTGAGCTGGATACTGAATTTGAAACACGTTAACTTCAAACCTTGGACTCACTTCAAAATCATCAGAGTCCAGAGATCTATCGTCTGTACAACCAAAGAAAATGACACATATAATAAGTAAGTATTTCATATTTTTAAAACAAATCAAATTGAATTCCCCCTAGTAAGCTTTTTGTAAACGTTTGATTTTAAATAAAAATTGCTGAGATTTCTATAAAAATAATCATTGTTGTTCGATAAATAAGGAAGCCAAAAAGATGGCTTCTTTAAATGAATCGTAATTTAGTATTGCGAAATACAATATACGACGAGTAAAAGTAATTATTTTTCTAGTAAATCTGTTTTCGGACAGCTGATTTCTTTAATTGACGATTCACTGATCAGAAAAGAAGTGAAAAAATGTGATTCAGACCTTTACACAAAGCGATTTACAACAAAGGATCATTTGATAAGTATGCTTTTTTGCTCTTTTTCAAAGTGTACCTCACTACTCGAAGTATCGGGAGCAATGCTTGGTTTGTCAGGAAAAACGACTAGTTTTAAGTTAAATCACATTCCCAAAAGAAGTACTTTATCTGATGCAAACAAGAAAAGGGATGTTCTGGTTTTTGAAAATATTTACCATCAATTACTAAAACAATATGGCGGTTTTTTATCGGACAGCCGTATTAAGGAAGTTATAAATAAACAGGTAGAAATTTTCGATAGTTCAACGATTAGCCTTTTCAAGGACATAATGGGCTGAGTTGGTAGAAATCCAAAAACGGCAAAAGAAAAGGAGGGATTAAGGTGCATACGGTTGTCAATGCCGATGAAATTGTGCCGAGTTTGGTTTGGTTCAGCGAGGCCAAAACACACGACCACAATTTTTTGGAAAAGCTAAAATGCGATGAAAACACTATTTATACCAAATTTATAATGTCGTATAAATAAATTGAATTATTTTTTGATTGATTGAAGTAAATAATCCTAGGGCAAGCCCACGAGGCATTAAAATAATTTCAACTGATAATCTTTTTTCAACACTTTGTACTCTTTTTCTATTCCCTGTTCTTTGACATATTTGGCAATGACATTCTCGGTTCCATGCTGACCAACGGTGTTCACAAAATAACCATTTCCCCAAAATTCTCAACCCCAAAGCTGCTTTTTCACTTCTGGACATTGCCTAAAAACTTCCCTAGCTAATACCAAATTATATTTATAATGCCGTATGAATAAATTGAATTATACTACGACGTAGCTCAGCACAAGTTTTTTGATTGATTGAAATCAAAAATAACTAGCATAGCCTTAGCTACGGTAATTATTTTTGATGAAAAGCAGGCGAAAAAAGCCTGTGCCGAATTCATTTCGGTAAAACGATTTATTGCGTCATTATAGGTCTAATTTGGTATAAGATACTTTTGACCATCGTACAATTTTTGTTACGCTATATGAAGGAACACTTTGAATCAAAAAATGAACATGGTGCTTGTCCGTTCCCACTTCTAGAAAACAAACTTCATATCTTTTTTCAATCTCCGAACATGTCGCGACCAAAACTCGGTCGACCGAATCAGAAATAACAACCCTTCGATATTTAGCACTGCTCACCAAATGGTAAAGAAGCACCCTTACGTTATGGCTCTTTTGTATGAATTTACTATTTTGTGACATCGAGTCACAAAATAATAATAATAATAAACGAGGCAAGCCTCGGGGAATTAAACCCAACAGAGATTAAAAATAATTAGCATAGCCTTAGTTACGGTAATTATTTTTGATAAAAAGCAGGCGAAAAAAGCCTGTGCCGAATTCATTTCGGTAAAACGATTTATTGCGACATTATAGGTTTAAATTGGTATTATATCCTTGACAAAGGATATAATGATTACAAGGCTTTTGAGCATTTTAGTGTACAAAAAACAGGATTTGTAACTAGAATAAAAGAAAATACCTCGTATCGGGAAATTGAAAAAATGGACATTGGAGAACGAATTCATAACGGTGTCCTAGAAGATGAAATTATTGAAATTGATGTGAAAAACGGCAAAGAAATAACACAATTAAAATTGCGAAAAGTGACATTTTATGACCGAGCAAGTAAACGGGAAAATTGAATTTTTGACCAATTTGTTTGATATGCGGGCAGATCTAGTAGCGGCACTTTACAAAATAAGATGTCAGATTGAGTTATTGTTCAAACAGCTGAAACAAAATTTTCCCTTAAAATATTTTTTGGGGGACAATGAAAATGCCATTAAAATAGGGATTTATTGCGTGCTGATAGTCAACCTACTACTGGCGGTAATAAAAAAAAGACTAAAACGCAGTTGGGCATTTTCAAATTTGGTAAGTTTTTGTAAAATTCATCTTTTCAACTACATCAATCTGATGAAATTTCTGGAAAACCCAGAAAAGGACTGGATAATCGACAAAGCAGAACAAGAACAATTGTCGTTTTAATGCTAGCCTATTTTTGGAAAAACATAGAACTGAAAAGTTAAAACATTAATAATCAAATAGATAATAAACAAAATCAACTCTTTCAATTTTTTATCGGACATTAATGAAAAATAATATTAAAGATTGAATTCTGAAAATGTTCATAATAAAGCATCTTTATGATGAATTATATACTTCTACTTGTCTCTTGTACAGATTTCGCAAAGAGAAAACTTTTTAGAATAGCTTTCTAAAGAAATAAACTTAAAAACAGTAGTACCAGATTCTAAATAGGTTTAAACTATTTACGCTGTAACGTTCCATTAGGTCTTAAATAAAAAGAGGCGGTTCGTTTTCAAACCACCTCTAGACTCTAATTAAAATTTAGTCTAAATCATATCGGTCTAAGTTCATGACTTTATTCCAAGCAGATGCAAAATCTTTGACAAACTTTTTTTGAGAATCTGAAGAGCCATAAACTTCGGCAAGAGCTCTTAATTCTGAATTGGATCCAAAAATAAGATCAGCTCGTGTCCCCGTCCATTTTATCTCCCCCGTTTTACGGTCACTCCCTTCAAACAAGGTTTGTTCTTCATTACTAGATTTCCAAGTGGTTCCAAGGTCTAATAGATTTGCAAAGAAGTCATTTGTTAAGACACCTTGACGATTTGTAAAAACACCATGTTTAGAGTGATTATAGTTGGTATTTAAAACTCTCATACCTCCAATAAGCACTGTCATTTCTGGAGCTGTCAGTGTCAATAAATTGGACTTATCTATAAGCAATTCTTCTTCCGTAACTTTAGGATATCCCTTGGAATAATTTCTAAATCCGTCAGCTATTGGCTCCAAAGCATCAAATGAGTGAATCTCAGTTTGCTCTTTTAAGGCATCTGTTCTTCCTGGATAAAACGGAATTTGAATATAATTTCCTCCAGCTTCAGCAGCCTCCTCTATAGCGGCATTTCCACCTAGTACAATTAAGTCTGCTATGGAAACTTTTTTATTTCCTTTTTGTAACGCAATAAAGTCAGATTGAATTTTAGTCAAAACCTCAAGAACTTTAGAAAGTTGTTTTGGAGAATTGGCTTCCCAATTTCTTTGTGGCTCAAGTCTTATATGAGCCCCATTTGCACCACCACGCTTATCGGAATGTCTAAAGGTAGACGCCGAGGCCCAAGCCGTAGATACCAATTCTGAAATGGATAACTCTGAATTTAAAATTTTAGATTTTAATTCGGTGCCTTCTTTATCATTTATTAATTCGTGATCTACAGCAGGTACAGGATCTTGCCAGTTCTCTTGTTTTTTTGGAACGTCTGGCCCTAAGTAACGATCAATTGGTCCCATGTCACGATGCATTAACTTAAACCAAGCTTTGGAATAAGCTTTGGCAAATTCATCTGGGTTTTCATAAAAATGCCTCGATACTTTTTCATAGGCAGGATCTTCCTTTAAAGCAATATCTGTAGTCAACATAAATGGAGCATGCTTTTTATTAGGATTATGTGCGTCTGGAATAGTTCCTGCTCCTCCATTGTCTTTTGGCTCCCATTGGTGAGCGCCTGCAGGACTTTTGGTCAATTCCCAATCGTATTTGAATAAATTTTCAAAATATTTATGACTCCACTTGGTTGGTGTATCTGTCCAAGCGCCTTCAAGTCCACTGGTGATTGTATCTTCACCTTTACCGCTTTTGTAGTTATTTTTCCAACCCATACTTTGCATTTCAATTGGTGCGCCTGCTGGTTCAGCATCTACATATTCCAAATCATTTGCTGCACCGTGGGTTTTACCAAAGGTGTGCCCTCCAGCAATTAAGGCTACAGTCTCATAATCATTCATAGCCATTCGACCAAAAGTAACTCGAATATCATGAGCTGCACCTATAGGGTCTGGTTTTCCATTTGGTCCTTCTGGGTTAACATAAATTAGCCCCATGTGGGAAGCTCCTAATGGATTTTCTAATTCTCCTTCAGAGTATCGTGCATCATTGTCTAACCATTCTTTTTCAGATCCCCAATACACATCTACTTCGGGTTGCCATATATCTTCACGTCCACCGCCAAAACCTTGCATCTCAAGGCCCATAGATTCGTGAGCTACATTTCCTGTAAGCACTATTAAATCTGCCCAAGATAATTTTCTACCGTATTTCTTCTTAATTGGCCAAAGCAATAATCTTGCTTTGTCAAGGTTAGCATTATCTGGCCAACTATTAAGCGGTGCAAAACGTTGAGAACCAGTTCCTGCACCACCACGACCATCTTGGATTCTATAAGTCCCCGCCGCATGCCAGGCCATTCTTATAAAAAATGGACCATAGTTCCCATAATCTGCTGGCCACCACTCTTGGCTAGTCGTCATAAGTTCTTTCAAATCTTTTTTGACAGCTTCAAGATTTAGGGTTTTAAACTCTTCCGCATAATCAAAATCCTCATCCATTGGGCTAGCCATTGAGGAGTTTTGCCTAAGTATATTTATATTTAAAGAATTTGGCCACCAGTCTCTATTATTGAGACCACTACCAGCAGCCTCCTTCATATCGCCATTTAAAAACGGACATTTCGCGGAGGAGGAATTCACGTCCCCAACCATCGCTTTTGAACCGTCTTTTGAATTTTTCATATCTTCCATTGTAAGCGTATTTAATTTTGAGTAAAGGAAATGAATTGAGAAATCTCAAATACTATAAATTTAATTTATAATTTTTATATAATCATAAGTAAAAATAATGAATAGGTTCTTAAAGAATTGATATTTTTTTGGGTGAAAACAAAAACTCCTTCTCAAAATAGTGAGAAGGAGTTAAATTATACTGTGAATTTATTTTACTTGTTTTGATTCACCAAGTCCATCAAGTCCACATCATTTCCAAGAAGGATTTCTTTTGAATTGATTCTGCCAGCTGGTGTATCATTCTCCAATTTTAAAACTCCTCTTGGACAAACGGAAGCACAAATTCCACAACCCACACAAGACGATCTCACTATGTTTTCTCCTTTTTGTGCGTAGGCTCTCACATCTATTCCCATCTCACAATACGTGGTACAGTTTCCGCAAGAAATACATTGACCACCGTTGGTCGTAATTCTGAATTTTGAAAATAAGCGCTGTTGAAATCCTAAAATAGCTGCCATAGGACATCCAAATCTACACCAAACTCTATTCCCAAAAATAGGATAAAACCCAACCCCTACAACTCCAGAAAAGATAGCTCCAATTGCAAAACCATAAGTTGCTCTTAAGGTTTCAGCTTCAAATAAAAAGATCTTATCTATAAGTCCAGAAAAGTGAAGTCCCAGCAAGGAAAGTATGACGACAAAAAAACCAATCGCTGCATATTTAGCATCGTTTTGTAGTTCTTGACGCTTATAGACCATCGTCCAAGTAAAGACAATCGTCAATAAACTAGCTACACTTATCAGAAAAGCAGTGCCAGACAACCAGTACTTATCAGTATTTAGGTAAGAATAAACAACCGCCGTCGTCATTATAACTACAAAAACAAGAACTGTATGGACCAACCAGCGCTCCAATTTCCAAGAAGACTGGGATTTGTCGCTCAAATGACGAAAAGGATCCCCAGCAGTTTCTGCTAATCCTCCACAACCACACACCCAAGAACAATACCAGCGCTTACCGTATTTGTAGGTTAAAATAGGAGTGATAATTAGTATAGAAAGAACTCCAAAAATAAGTAGTCCAATACCAACAGTCCCCGCATTTACAAACTGGTCGACTCTATATTGTTCAAAATTGTAATGATTTAAAGGCCATATGTTGATGAAGTTATAGTAGGGTAATGAAAAATTATCTCCATTGAGTCTTGACATCAGCTCTGGAATTAAAAATGCAAATCCCAATTGGAAAAACATAACTGAAAATGTGCGTAAGCGTTGATAGCGATTATGACGATATTTCCATAAGAATTTCACACCAAAACCAACAATAGCTAAGGTGTATAAGGTTCCATAAACAAACCATTGGCTTGCTGCATTCCCACTTATAGCTTTGCTTAACGGATCAAATAAAGCTACAACCCCTGTGTTTTCTCCTTCGCTACTCAATCCTATCCAGTTGGGATAAAAATAAAGTACAATATAAAACCCTGTTAAAGCTAAGCCTAAAATATAGGCCCAAAATCCTCGGTTGGTTAGAGATTTAAAATAAATCCGATCGTTTTTGATACCTTCAGTCTTGTGCGCGTAACTCACTTTGGAATACCAAAAAATCCCTGCGAGAACCATGATAAGGGATAAACTCACCCAAACGATTTTGGGCTGAAAATGAATATTGAAACCCGATAAGGTCATTATAAAAATACCCAACAATCCTAGCGCAGAAGATAGTTTTTGCTGGACGTTTAAAGCTTCTGGCGAGTTGCCTGTAACAGACATGTTTATATCTACACTCATAATTAAGTTGTTTTTAGTGTATGTTGAAATTTATTTTGAATTTCTTTCTCATAAGACTTAAAAAATTCGGGATCAAAGTTAGCCGACTTCAGGTTTTTAATAACCTCATCCACTGTAGCGTTCTCTGTTAACCATCGGTCAAAAACCTCATGGCGCAGTCGAATTCCAAAGGTGTTTATGCCTTTAAAAATCCTCGATTCAATATCATACTGGATATGTATGCATTTTTTTCCATCGGTATGTTCCCAGTAAAAGTCGGTATGTCCCTCCTTTGCTTGGCTAAATACCCAACCGTATGTTTGATATTCTATATCAAAAAACTTAGCAGAATTGAACCACTGTCCTGGCTTGTATTCTCTAGGATTTCCACAGAGTGTTTGTGCCAAAGTCTCCCCCATCATTCTACCGGTATACCACACCGCTTCAATTGAAGGACGATTTCCAATAGGCTGCCTTTGCTCGGCACAGTCTCCAATAGCATAAATATCCTCTACGCTGGTTTCCAGCTTTCGGTTCACTAAAACTCCACGATTCAATTCGATATCACTGGATTTAAGGAAATCAATATTTGGTGAAACGCCAGGCGTTAATCCTACAAAATTACATTCCAAAACCTCCCCTGTTTCTTTAATTTTTATAGCCTTAACTCTACCTGTATCATCCGCAATAATTTCTTCCAGATTAGTTTCCAATCTTAAATCGATGTGATGCTCTCGAATATGTCTATCTATTAGTTTAGCTTCTTCGCTGGGGAGTACATTGTTCCAAAAATGGCTCTCCCTTACCAATAGAGTAACCGGTATATTTCTGGTCGCAAGCATTTCTGCTAATTCAATTCCTATTAAACCACCACCAACAATAACGGCTCTCTGGCATACCTCCTTATTTGGCGCATGGTCTTCTAGAGACTCTAAATCTTGCTTGCTATAAAGGCCCAAAACACCTTTGGAATCTTGACCAGGCCAACCGAATTTGTTTGATTTAGAGCCACAAGCAATGACAAGCTTATCATAGGGAAATGCTTCTCCCGATTCTAGTTGTAGCTCTTTGTTTTTATGATCAACGGCCGAAACATGAGCCTGCTTTATGTCTATTCTATTTTTCTTCCAAAATCCATCTTCATAAGGCTTAAGATGATTCCATTTCATATGGCCCATATAAACGTACATCAAAGCAGTTCTAGAAAAGAAATGTTCACTTTCAGAAGAAATTAAGGTAATGCGTTTCTGAGATTGTTTCCGAATATGCCTTGCTGCAGTTACTCCAGAAATCCCATTCCCTATAATAACGATGTGTTCTTGTCCCAAACTATTATGGTTTTAAATGTAAAATTAGTTTATCTCATAGAAGTTCAGTAGCTAAAGAGTCTTAAATATACAAATTCAGTTGTTAATGTGCTTCATATAAAAGCTATAGAGCTCATCTGATGAAGCCCCGCTCCATTTTTTAAAATAAATTATACAAAAAAGAACCTGTAATTTCAGAATGCCTTTATGTTCAAAACGTCTTGCAGATGTTGAAATCGAATGTTGAATCACCTTAAAATCGGAAGTGTCATAAATCAGTTTTAAAATTTCATGATCTTCATAAATTAGAAACTCTTCATTGTAGCCTCCTACCTTTTCAAAAAGAGATTTTGTCACGAACAAGCTCTGGTCACCACCTCTACAAGATCTGGTATTAAATTTAGTGAACCAGCTTATAAATTGAAGCCAGGGATGTCGACTCCTAAATTTCATTTTGAAACATCCCGCTTGGTGTCGGTTTTGAACGGATTCTATAATTAGCCTATCAAAATCTTGAGGTGGAAAAGAATCAATATGAAGGAAATATAGGATTTCTGCAGTGGCTTGTTTGGCACCATAATTCATTTGCCTTGGTCTTCCTCTTGTACTTTCCAAGCATTTGATACCGTCAACCTGATTAATTAAAGCTAAAGTTCCATCGTTACTTCCGCCGTCCACAACAAGAATTTCCGTAACATACCCAAAAGAACTTATTCTATTCTGAATTTGTTTAAGGTTGCTTTCAACCTCTTCAGCTTCATTATAAACTGGAATAATGATACTAATCATGCCAGCTACATTTCATTCAGTTCCCAAGAATATGACAAATAATCTATATTTGCTTCTTCATTTATGGTTTCATTTGCATACATATTTATGAATCTTATGACTGTACCATATTCGGATTCAAAATCTGAAGCATACCATTTGAAAATTTTGGAGAGCTCTACTTTAGTTTTGGATAATTTGTTTTTATTGGAATTTACGAAGGTTTTCGAGGAAGCGTCAAGTTGCTTGTCGAGTTTTGAAGCTACGTAGGCTTCGTTCAGCAATTTGGGACAAGACTCTGAAGCGCAGTTCACCGCAAAATGAACGCGGGGATCTCCCATTTTCAAGAGCATTCCTTTCTCAATATCATCTAGGGAATATAATTTACCGTCAATTTTCGCAAATTCTGTAGTAAAAGGACTGCTAAAAAACCCTCCAATATCTTTAATACTCTCTACGGGATAGTGATCTAAGATCAACTTTACGGTAAAGGCGTTATACGCATTGATGAGGTAAGCTTTCTTTTGATTTTTGGTCCAGGAGTCTTGAGGAGGGTTTTTAGAAATAAGATCTAAGTAAGTGTCGAGCTTCCTTCCATTTTTTTTCAAATTCTTATAATCAACATCTCCATTAGTATTCACATAAGTTTGAAGTAAATCCTGCCATTGCTGATGCTGATGAATGTTTTGGCTCAAGGCAGTTCCCATTCCTAAAACAGAGAAAAAAAGACCAAAAAAAAAGGTGTTAAGGGTTTTCATAACTTTTTATTTATTTACGTAAATGTAAGAATCAGAGTTTCAAGTTTAACTGTCGAAAGAAAGAGTTAATAATTACAATTTTACTTCAGAAAAAATATTTAACAGAAAAAAATTCTGTTTTCAAATTTTAATAGTCTACTAGATTGGTAGAAATTATATACTTTTGCCTATCATTATAAAAACTAAAGATAAGTGTTTGAAATTCATGTTTTAGTAACGAACATAACCAACTGAATACCAATCTCTAAGTTAAAATAATTATTTTTATGCATATAAATAAATTAAAGGCAATTGAAGCTTCTATAAAAGCAGGCGAAGCTATTATGAACATCTACAAACAAGATTTTGCAGTAGAATATAAAGAAGATAATTCTCCGCTAACTTTAGCAGATCAAGAGGCCAATAAAGTAATTATGTCTTATTTGGAGACGACTTCTATCCCAATTATTAGCGAAGAAAACAAAGCTATAGACTATAGTAAACGAAAGTCCTGGAAAACTTGTTGGATTGTGGACCCACTGGATGGGACTAAGGAATTTGTAAAAAAGAATGGTGAATTTACTGTCAATATTGCTTTAATTGATGACCAAAAATCAATATTCGGAGTTATTTATGTTCCTGCGCAGCGCATTTTATATGTAGGAGATGTTGAAACTCAAACCTCCTATAAAGTAGAGGTTCCGCAAGGAGAGTTTAATGTGGATACTTTACTGAAAAAAGCAAACCCTTTGAAGCCTAGCCAGAGTTCTAACCCCATTAGAGTGGTTGGAAGCCGATCTCACATGAATCAAGACACATTGGACTATGTAGAGGAGTTGAAAGACACACATCACAAATCTGTAGATATTGTTTCTAAAGGAAGTTCTCTTAAATTTTGCTTAGTCGCAGAAGGAGAAGCAGACGTATATCCTCGATATGCTCCTACGATGGAGTGGGATACCGCTGCGGGACAAGCCATCTGTAAAGCAGTTGGCCTCCAGGTTATAAGCCTAGATACAAATGAAGAAATGCTTTACAATAGAGAAAATCTTTTGAATGGTTATTTTCATGTCAAAACAACATTATGAGTAAAAACATCGTCATACATGACTACGATATAACTAGATCGCATAGAAATAAAGTCAACGGCCACGACTCTTTTGTGCTTTGGTTCACGGGGCTGTCGGGTTCTGGTAAATCGACTATCGCGAATAAAGTTGAAGAAGAATTATTTTATAAAGGGATCCACACCTATGCTTTGGATGGGGATAACATAAGAAGTGGAATTAATAAAGGGCTTGGGTTTACTAAAGAGGATCGCTACGAAAATTTAAGGCGAATCGCTGAAGTTGCAAAACTCTTTGTTGACTCTGGAGTGGTGACTATCGCTGCATTCGTGTCTCCATTAATTTCAGACAGGGAACAGGTTAAAGAAATTGTAGGTAAGGAAGATCTTATAGAAATATTTGTAGACACCTCTTTAGAAGTATGTGAGAACAGAGACGTGAAAGGCTTGTACAAAAAAGCAAGAGCTGGAGAAATAAAAAACTTCACAGGCATAGATGCACCCTACGAAGCTCCTGGAAACCCAGATCTTAAGATTTCTACAGAAGAGGTTAGTGTAGAAATGGCGGTGAAGCAAATTATAGATTATTTAGAAGAAACACATAGAATATAATACCATGAGCACCTATTATTTGAATTATTTGGAAGAATTAGAATCAGAAGCCATCTTTATTTTGAGAGAGGTTTGGGCTCAATTTCAAAATCCGGTTATTTTATTTTCTGGAGGAAAGGATTCCATTCTTGTTACGCATTTGGCCAAAAAAGCCTTTCATCCAGCAAAGATTCCTTTTGCTCTAATGCATGTAGACACAGGGCATAATTTCCCAGAAGCTATTCAATTTAGAGATGATCTTGCCAAAAAACTAGGGGTCAATCTTATTGTAGGTTCTGTCCAAGAATCCATAAATAAAGGACGTGTTGCCGAAGAAAAAGGTAAAAATGCGACTAGAAATGCTTTGCAAATCACAACTCTGTTGGATAGTCTAGAAGAGCATAAAGTAGATTGTGCTATTGGTGGTGGCCGAAGAGATGAGGAGAAAGCAAGGGCTAAGGAGCGTTTTTTCTCACATAGAGATGAGTTTGGGCAATGGGATCCTAAAAATCAACGTCCTGAACTGTGGAATTTACTCAATGGGAAATACTTTGAAGGAGAACATTTCAGAGCCTTTCCTATTAGTAACTGGACCGAAATGGATGTTTGGAACTATCTCACCAAAGAAAAAATAGAAATTCCTTCTTTGTATTTAGCTCACCAAAGGGATGTAGTGAAAAGAAATGGGTCTTGGATTCCTAATTCTGAATTTTTAAAACTAGAGCCTAACGAAGAAATCGTCTCTAAAAGAATAAGATTTAGAACCTTGGGAGACATCACCATTACAGGAGGAATTGAGTCTGAAGCAGACACTATGGAAAAAATCGTCGAAGAAGTTTCTACGATGAGAGAAACCGAAAGAGGAAATAGAAGTGATGATAAACGATCTGAAACCGCCATGGAAGATCGAAAAAAAGACGGCTATTTCTAGACTATAATTTCTCTAACACACTCAAAATTCTGATGACTTAAACTGACGCATATCATGAAAATAGATAAAAACCAATTGCTAAGATTTACAACTGCTGGAAGTGTAGATGATGGTAAAAGCACACTTATTGGAAGATTGCTTTACGATTCCAAATCCATTTTTGAAGACCAACTCGCTGCTGTAAAAAATTCCAGTAAGCAAAAAGGAATAGAAGGCGTAGACCTAGCTATGTTCACGGACGGCCTTAAAGACGAACGGGAACAGGGTATTACTATTGATGTTGCTTATAGATATTTTACAACACCAAAGCGTAAATTTATTATCGCAGATACTCCCGGTCACATTCAGTATACAAGAAATATGGTGACTGGTGCATCTACAGCCAATGCTGCTGTTGTTCTTATTGATGCTAGGCATGGTGTAATAGAACAAACCAAAAGGCACACCTTTATAGCCTCTTTATTGAATATTCCTCACATTATAGTGTGTGTGAATAAAATGGACTTGGTATCTTATTCTGAAGAGACCTTCAACTCCATTGTAGAGCAATTTGAAGAGTTTTCTTCAAAACTACTTATCAAAGACGTGCGTTACATCCCCATAAGTGCTTTAAACGGAGATAATGTGGTCAATCGTTCAGAAAATATGGCTTGGTTTCAAGGTTCGCCGATGTTGCACGAACTAGAAACCCTTCACATTAGTAGTGATATCAACAAAATTGATGCTAGATTTCCAGTGCAAACCGTTCTCAGACCTCAGCGCGAAGGCTTCGAAGATTATAGAGGATATGCAGGAAGAATCGCTAGTGGAATTTATAGAGTAAACGACGAAGTAGCGGTATTGCCTTCTGGGTTTACGTCTAAAATTAAAACCATAAACGTTGGAGAAACTGAGGTTGAGGAAGCTTTTGCTCCTATGTCAGTAGCAATGACCTTGGAAGATGATATCGATATAAGTAGAGGAGATATGATTGTAAAAAAGAACAATCAACCAGAACTTTCACAAGAATTTGATGTGATGTTATGCTGGCTAAATAACGCTCCTTTAAAGTCTAGAACCAAATACACTATCATGCATACCTCCAACGAGCAAAAAGCTGTCATTAAAGAGGTGGTTTACAAAATGGATGTCAATACATTCAAACGAAATGAAGAGGATAAGGATTTAACAATGAACGATATTGCTAGAGTAAGACTTAAAACCTCTCATCGATTGATGGTTGATAGTTATAGAGATAACCGAAGCACAGGAAGTATCATCTTAGTAGATGAATCTACTAAGGAAACTGTCGCTGCGGGGATGGTCGTTTAAAATATTAGTGTCCAAAGTATTACAATATAAAGCCCAGCGTTTGCTGGGCTTTATATTTCCTGATTATTTGGTCTTCATCGTTTAGATATTCATTGGCAATGTTCTACATTTGGGATATAAAAAAATGCATTTTACATGGCCCAAGAAAAAGAAATAAAATCCGCTTTAATCTCAGTGTTTCACAAAGAAGGCCTGAAACCTATTGTGAAAACCTTAAATAAATTAGGAGTTAAAATTTACTCTACTGGAGGGACAGAGAAATTTATCAAGGACCTAGGAATAGAGGTTACTCCCGTAGAAGAGATCACCTCCTACCCTTCTATACTAGGAGGTCGAGTTAAGACTCTACATCCAAAAGTTTTTGGAGGGATCTTAAATCGAAGTGATAACGGGCAGGACCAAGAGGAATTAAAATCTTATGATATTCCACAAATTGACTTGGTCATTGTTGATTTATATCCTTTTGAGGATACCGTAGCTTCTGGCGCTAATGAACAAGATAGTATTGAAAAAATTGATATAGGAGGCATCTCTTTAATAAGAGCTGCTGCCAAAAATTTTAAGGATGTGCTTTGTGTCTCTTCAAGATCCGATTACGAAGGTCTCCTAGGAATTCTTAAAAACTCGAAAGGAAAAGTAAGCCTTAAAGAGCGAAAGAATTTTGCTGCAAGAGCTTTCCAGATTTCTTCTCATTATGATACCGCCATTTTTAATTACTTCAACACTACAGAACAACTTCCTTCTCATAAACAAAGTTTTGAGAAGGGAGTAGAATTACGATATGGAGAAAACCCTCACCAACAAGGATTTTTCTTTGGCGATTTTGATGAGGCATTTAATAAGCTTCACGGCAAGGAATTATCTTACAACAACTTATTGGATGTAGACGCCGCCGTAAATTTGATGGCAGAGTTTACTGATGATGCGCCAACCTTCGCCATTTTAAAACACAATAATGCTTGTGGCCTTGCTCAACGCGATAGTGTTCATAAAGCTTATGTAGACGCATTAGCTGGAGATCCTGTGTCTGCTTTTGGAGGAGTTTTAATTTCAAATACAGAAATTGACAAAGCAACTTCAGAAGAAATTCACAACCTATTTTGTGAAGTGGTCATTGCTCCAAGTTATAGTGATGAAGCTTTGGAAATACTTACCAAGAAGAAAAACAGAATCATACTCGTCCAAAAAGTATTTCTATTTAAAGATAAGATTGTGAGAACTTGTCTTAATGGTGTTCTGGTTCAAGACAGGGATCTCAAAACAGATAACAAAGAAGAAATAAAAACGGTTACAAAAACATCCCCAACAGACTCTCAAGTTGACGATCTGTTGTTTGCTTCAAAAATTTGTAAGCATACCAAGTCCAACACTATTGTTTTGGCAAAAGACAAGCAATTGCTAGCAAGTGGGACTGGCCAAACCTCTCGCGTAGATGCCCTTAACCACGCTATTGAAAAGGCTTTAAATTTTAAATTTGACTTAAAAAATTCTGTTATGGCTAGTGATGCTTTCTTTCCATTTCCAGATTGTGTAGAGATTGCAGGTAAGGCTGGTATTACTTCTGTAATCCAACCTGGTGGATCTATCAAAGACGAACTGAGCATCACTTATTGTGACGAAAATAATATTTCTATGGTAATGACAGGAATACGTCATTTTAAGCATTAATTCACTAACTTTATCCTCTTTCTAACTTTATTATACCATGGGATTTTTTGACTTTCTAACTGAAGATATCGCTATCGACTTAGGTACTGCTAACACATTAATAATTCACAATGATAAGGTCGTTGTCGACAGCCCTTCTATCGTTGCTCGAAATCGAATTACTGGAAAGATTATAGCGGTTGGAAAAGAGGCCGCCATGATGCAGGGAAAAACTCACGAAAACATCAAAACCATTCGTCCTCTTAAAGATGGGGTTATTGCAGATTTTGATGCAAGTGAGCAAATGATCAGTATGTTCATAAAAGAAATTCCTGCTCTCAAAAAACGCTTATTCACTCCCTCTCTTCGTATGGTGATTTGTATTCCTAGTGGAATTACAGAAGTAGAAATGAGAGCGGTTAAAGATTCTGCAGAACGAGTAAACGGCAAAGAGGTTTATCTTATCCACGAGCCTATGGCAGCAGCTATTGGTATAGGTGTAGACATTATGCAGCCCAAAGGAAATATGATTGTTGATATAGGTGGAGGTACTACCGAGATCGCAGTTATTGCGCTTGGTGGTATTGTTTGTGATAAATCTGTAAAGATTGCTGGTGATGTATTTACAAATGATATCATTTACTTCATGAGAACACAGCATAACTTGTTTATTGGAGAACGTACTGCTGAAAAAATCAAAATCCAAATTGGTTCTGCTACCGAAGATCTCGAAACCGCCCCTGAAGATATGAGCGTCCAAGGCCGGGACCTACTAACTGGTAAACCAAAACAAGTGGAGATTTCTTTTAGAGAAATTGCAAAAGCCTTAGATAAATCTATACTTAGGATAGAAGATGCTGTAATGGAAACCTTATCTCAAACTCCTCCAGAATTAGCTGCAGATATTTATAACACTGGTATTTACCTTGCTGGTGGAGGGTCTATGTTGAGAGGCTTGGATAAACGTGTATCTCAAAAAACAGACTTACCGGTTTATATAGCAGAAGACCCCCTAAGAGCTATTGTGAGAGGAACAGGCATTACTTTAAAAGATTTAGAACGCTATAAGGCTGTACTTCTAAAATAGAAACGTGTTATGCAGCAAATCATTATTTTTCTTATTAAAAATAAGACAGGTTTGGTGTTTATCATTCTTATGACGATAGCTCTAGGGCTAACGTTTAAATCCCATACCTACCATAACAGCAAGCTTGTTTCATCGGCTAATTTTATATCAGGAACAGTCTTGGGCTCTTCAGAAAATGTTCATCAATATTTTGATTTGAAAACTCAAAACGAAATTCTTCAAAAGGAGAATGAAAACTTGAGACGAAAATTATTGAACATCCCCTCAGCAAAAGATAGCTTTCCGGTTGAACTTGAATTTATAGAGGATAGTTTATATAAGATAACCAGATCTAGGGTGATCTCTAATCATTACGATAAAATCGATAACTTTTTGTTGATTGAAGGTGGTACCAAGGATAGTATATCTAAAGACTTAGGTGTTATTTCCAGTCAAGGCATCGTAGGAATCATCCAAGACGTAAGTCCAAAATACTCAAGGGTTATTTCTATTCTGAATACCAATACCTCAATTAATGCCAAGCTTAAAAAAACCTATCATTTCGGGACACTTACTTGGGATGGAAAAGATCCAAATATTTTAAGCCTTATTGATGTGCCAAGGTCTGCCCCTGTAAAGCTTGGAGATACTATTACCACTGGTGGGCGTTCTTTGGTATTTCCTGAAAATGTTCCCATCGGTATCATAAGCGATTTTCAATTGGACGAAAACATAGGATATTTTTCTATTGATGTCAAACTTTTTAATGATATGACTAATTTAAAGCATATCTACATTATAGAAAACAGTCGAAAAGCAGAAGCCTTAGAATTACTAAATCCAGATTTACGATAGATGAAAACCTATTTTATAAATAGTATCAGGTTTGTCCTTCTTATATTAATTCAAGTTTTGATCTTGAATCAGTTTAATGTCTTTGGTTACATCAATCCCATTATCTATCCCTTACTTATCATCTTACTTCCCTTCAATATCAATTCTGTACAGAAGCTTATTCTTGCATTTATTTTAGGGATTAGTTTAGATATTTTTGAAGATAGCGGCGGAATTCATGCAGCTGCAACACTCACAATTGCTTACTTAAGACCGTTATTTTTAAGGAATGCTTTCGGATTGAGTTACGATTACCAAACCCTTAAATTTTATAATGCCCCCTTTAGAGAAAGGTTCATTTATGTAAGTCTTATGGTTTTGGTCCATCATACTGTACTTTTTAGCTTAGAAATCTTTAGTGTCGATCATTCATTGTATTTTATAGAGAAAACAATTTATTCTTCTATTTTTAGTATACTATTAATTATAATCACCTTAAATTTAATTCGAAAGAACAGTAAATGAGAAAGTTACTCCCTATTATTCTAGTTAGTTTTGCCGCATTCCTTTTTTTAATTCGTTTATTTTACTTGCAAGTTTTAGACGAGAGTTTTGACGAGGTTTCGACCAATATTTCTGTACGTAAAGTCTACGATTATCCTCAACGAGGATATATTTATGACCGAAATGGAAAACTGATGGTAGGTAACCAGCCTGCTTACGATGTTATGGCTGTTCCTCAGGAAGTTAAGGACTTTGACACTTTAGAGCTTGCCAGTTTATTAAAATTAACTCCAGAGCGACTCAAAATTCAGCTGGAAAAAGCGTGGCGATACTCCCCAAAATTGTCTTCTGTGATTACTCCTCAGCTTACCAAAAAAGAATATGCTGTTCTTCAAGAACGCATGCATAAATACCAAGGGTTTTACATTCAGAAAAGGTCGTTAAGAGATTATACAATTAACCATAGTGCTAATATTTTAGGATATATCGCAGAGGTTGGAGATAGAGAGATTTCACAAAATTCCTATTATCAATCGGGGGATCTAAAGGGAAAACAGGGAGTTGAAGAACAGTATGAGGAAGCTTTAAGAGGAGAGCGTGGCGTTAAACATTATCTAAGAGATATTCACAATAAAAACATCAAACCCTTTAAGGAAGGTAAGTTTGACACTTTACCTAAAAAAGGAAGCGATCTCCACCTTACTATAGATGCGGAACTGCAAGCCTATGGAGAAAAACTGATGAAAGGCAAACGAGGAGGTATCGTAGCCATAGAACCAAGTACTGGAGAAATTTTAAGTTTAGTTACAGCGCCTTCTTATGATCCCGATATTTTAGTAGGAAGAAAGCGATCAAAAAATTTCACGGAGCTTTATTACGACACTATACAAAAACCCCTATATAATAGGGCCTTGCAGGCTATTTATGCGCCAGGCTCTCCATTTAAAGCGTTAACAGGACTCGTAGCCTTACAGGAAGAGGTCGTTGGGCTAGAAGAAAGTTTTAGGTGCAACGGTGGATACACCTATGCAAGGGGAGTAAGAATGGGTTGTCACAACCACCCGAGTCCAGTACAAATGGTTACTGGAATTGCACATTCTTGTAATTCCTACTTCGCTCAAATCTACAGAAGGACTATTGAAAAATATGATACTCCTCAAAAAGGGATCGACGTCTGGCGAGGGCATATGGCTAGTTTTGGTCTTGGCGATTATTTAGGTTATGATTTACCCGTAGGGAGAGCAGGATTACTACCAAACTCTGATTATTATAACAAAGCTTATAGCTATCCAACTTACAATTGGTATGCAAGCGCTACTTTGTCCAACGCCATTGGTCAGGGGGAAGTGCTTACTACTCCTATTCAACTTGCTAATGCAACTGCAGCTATCGCTAATAAAGGTTGGTTCTATAGACCCCATATTATAAAATCAATAGACGACAAGCCAGTTGACAATGAAAAGTACACGACAAAACAAGTCACCACGATTGATAAAGAGCATTTTGAGCCGATTATTCAAGGAATGCATGACGTCTATAATTACGGGACAGCTACATTTCTTAGAGTCCCTGGCATAGAAGTTTGTGGCAAAACAGGGACATCAGAGAATTACGTAAAAATCGACGGAGAAAGGATGCAACTGACAGACCATTCTATTTTTATTGCCTTTGCTCCAAAAGATAACCCTAAGATAGCCTTGGCTGTTTTCGTAGAAAATGGGTACTGGGGATCTAGGTATGCTGGTAGGATTTCTACTTTGATGATAGAGAAATATCTGAAAAATAATATTGAACGAAAAGACCTTGAGAACTGGATTCTCAGCCATACTTTGGAAGACGAGTACGCTAAACCTTATTCTGGTGAACCTTTTAAAATTAACCAGTAAGTATGCCTAAAACTCTATTGCAGATTGATTGGCTCACCATTTTAATTGTAATTATACTAATGGGCTTTGGGTGGGTAAATATATACTCAACTACCTTTGTAAATCCAGATGAAAGTATTTTTGATCTTTCTAAAATTTATGGAAAGCAGCTGCTATGGATTATTTTGGGCGTGGTGATAGCTATAATTGTCCTAGCCCTAGAAAGCAAGTTTTTCGAAAGGTTTGCAAGCATTATTTACATTGCAGCCATATTGTCTCTCATAGGACTCTTCATTTTCGGTAAGACTATTGCTGGCCAAACGGCTTGGTATTCCTTTGGTTCATTTAGTATACAACCTGCCGAGTTTATGAAAACGGCTGTGGCACTTGCCTTGGCAAAATACATCAGTGAAATCAATAACGACCTTTCTACGTTTGTTTCACAACTCAAAGCTTTCGCCATTATTGGAATCCCACTAGCGCTTATCATGCTTCAACCAGATGCTGGTAGTGCCCTCATTTATTTGGCATTTGTCATCCCTTTGTATAGAGAAGGACTTCCACAAGCTTACTTGAGCGTGGGATTTCTATCTGTAGCTATTTTTGTGATCACTCTCAAGTTTGGATTTGGAATTTTTGCCCCTGTTTTTGTAGCGATCCTTATTATTGTTTACCTATTCAACAGAAAACGAAAACCAAGGTTTTGGATTTATGCCTTGACGCTTCTCTTTAGTTTGGGATTTTCATATTCTGTCAATTTTATATTGAACTCCGTACTGCTTCCCCATCAAAAAGATAGGTTCGATGTAATTATAGGAGAGACTAATGATATTAGGGGTTCCGCTTTTAACCTTTACCAAAGCGAAGTTGCCATAGGCAGTGGAGGCTGGCTTGGGAAAGGCTGGCTAAAAGGATCACAAACTCAAGGTCGTTTTGTACCAGAGCAGCATACAGATTACATTTTCAGCACGGTAGGAGAAGAGTGGGGATTTTTAGGAACAAGTGCTGTGGTAATATTGTTTGCCATACTCATTCTTAGGCTATTTCACTTAGCAGAACGTCAAAAAAGCCAATTCAGCAGAGTATATGGCTATTCTGTATTATCCGTTATTTTTGTTCACTTCTTTGTGAACATTGCGATGGTAATAGGTTTATTTCCAACAGTTGGCATCCCGCTCCCATTTTTTAGTTATGGAGGGTCTGGATTATGGGGTTTTTTGATCTTGGTACTGGTATTCTTAAAATTGGATGCTAAACGAAAGAGTTTGGATTAAAAACTAGTCTTCCAAATACATATCTATTAAACCCTCTGGGGTTTGGAAGTAAATGATATGTTCATCCTTATCCACCTTTTGTATAAATCTGTCATTCACAGGTATAATTATTTCTTTACCGTTAAAGTCAATAAAGAAAAGGGCTTGCATAGTTTGATCATTGACAAACTGGATGGTCCCAATCTCACCATGAGTGACATCTACCGCTTTATAACCTATAACATCGTGATAGTAAAATTTATTACCGTCAAGTTTGGGTAACTTAGATAACGGCAGGTAAACGTCTCTTTTTAGCAAGTCGTCCGCATCTGCTTCTTCGTTGACTTCCTCTAGTTTTACGCGTAATAAATTACTTTTTTGGAGGTTAGATTTTTCCACAAAAAAAGGAATCAATTTATTGCAGTAATCCACAAAAATTGATTCCAAATGTTCATAAAGTTCAGGCTCGTCGGTATCTAACTTGATTTGCAACTCCCCTTTAAAACTAAATTTACTTACGATTTGACCTAAATAAAAACAATCATCTTTGGTCATCGTAGAAAATGTTAAGCTTTTTTAGTATCTTCAGATGACTCTTCTTCAGCAGGAGCTTCTTCTTTAGATTCTGCTGCAGCCTTAGCATCAGCTTCTTCTTTTACTTTAGCTTCTTCCTCGTCTTGAGCAGCTTTTGCTTCAGCTTCACGCTTAGCATTTACTTCTCTTTCTGCTTCCAATGCTTTTTCTCTATCTGCTTCTTTAACTTTTGCTGCTTTTTCTTCAGCAGTAGAAATTTTATCTCCTTTCTCAGACATCCAAGCTTCGAATTTCTTCTCTGCTTCTTCCTCTGTTAACGCTCCTTTATCAACACCTGCTAACAGGTGTTTTTTCATCAAAGCGCCTTTGTAAGATAAAATACGTTTTGCAGTATCGGTTGGTTGTGCACCATTTCGTAACCATTTTACAGTTGAATCTACATTAAGCTCAATAGTAGCGGGCTGAGTAACAGGATTGTAAATCCCTAATTTCTCAAGGTATTTACCATCTCTTTTAGCACGAGCATCTGCAGCGACGATCCAGAAAAAAGGTTTCCCTTTTTTACCGTGTCTTTGTAATCTTATTTTAACTGGCATAAAAAATTAAATTTTGGAGTTCTCGACTCCCGTTATTAATAATGAGGTGCAAAAGTAAGTTTATTTTTTGAATTACATAACTTTGACTTTAAGATAATTACAATGTCTTTGGAAATCTTTTCCACTTAATTTTATCCTGAAAATGGATCAATTTAATTTCAGCAAATTAGTTCGATTATAAAAGAAAACAAATCCTTATTATGTTACACAAACTCAACTTAGAACATATTTTGTTTTTAGATATTGAAACGGTTCCAGAACACGCCGACTTAGAAGACTTATCTCCAAGAGATGATATTGATGGCAGCCAAGTTAGAGATGTGTTTTATAAAGAAAAAGTTCATCAAAATCAAGCTATATGTAACTGACTACTGTCCTCTATAAATTCTTAATCGAATAATTAAACCACAACAATAAAATGGTTGAATTACTTTTAGCTAAAGCAAATAGTTCTGGTGACTTTTACTAAGGTTCCAGTCTTAGAATCTTCTTAGCATAAGTTGTATGACAAATTAATGCCCTTAAAGGCCATCATCGGAATCGCACTAATTGAGACAGAAATTTTAGATAATTTTTAATTAATTAACAGTCCCCCCGACTTATCAACAAGCATGATATTTATCATGTTTATCCATTTATTGTTCGGTAAATTTGTGGCTATCGTACTAATATTTCAAAAATAAATTTCAATATGAGTCAAACCGTATCCCCCTCAATATCATACACTTATAAAGATGTCTTAGAGCAATCTTTAGAGTATTTCAATAACGATGAACTTGCCGCAACCACTTGGATTAACAAGTATTGTCTAAAAGATAAACATGGTAATTATTTGGAAAAATCTCCCGACGAAATGCATTTGCGAATGGCCAAAGAATTTGGTCGTGTTGAAGATAAATATGCATCTACCGAAACCGTTTCAGAACATTAATCAGATTACGGGAAAAACAGAAAACCGTTAGACGAGACTAAAATATATCAACTTTTTAAAGATTTTAAATACGTTATTCCACAGGGAAGTGTGATGTTCGGTTTAGGTAACGATCAAGTCATTGCGTCATTATCAAATTGTATTGTGGTGCCTTCGGTTTTAGATTCTTATGGAGGCGTTTGCCATACAGATGAGCAATTAGCGCAACTATTTAAGAGACGTTGTGGAGTGGGAGTGGACTTGTCAGAATTGCGTCCAAAAGATGCTTTGGTGTCTAATGCTGCTGGTTCTACAACAGGAGCAGTTTCATTTATGAATCGGTTTTCAAACACGACAAGAGAAGTCGCTCAAAACGGAAGACGTGGTGCTTTAATGCTTACTATGGACGTTAAACATCCAGACATTGAGGATTTTATTACGATAAAACAAGATTTAACCAAAATAACCGGAGCTAATATTTCTATTCGCTTGTCAGATGAATTTATGCAAGCTGTTGTTAACGATACTAAGTTCACCTTACAATGGCCAATTGAAAGTAAGGACCCAGAATATACTAAGGAGATTGACGCAAAAGATCTTTGGGATAAAATCATCACTTGTGCTCACAATACTGCAGAACCAGGATTAATTTTCTGGGACAGACAGCATCATTATTCAACCTCTTCTGTATATCCAGAATTTAAAAATAGTTCTACCAATCCATGTTCAGAAATTGCGATGCAAGGTGGTGATAGTTGCCGACTGATTGCGGTTAATTTATTCGGTTTTGTTGAAGCCCCATTCACTAAAAACGCAAAATTCAACTTTAAGAAGTTTTACGAAGTGGTTTACGAAACACAGCGGCTTATGGACGATTTGGTGGATTTAGAATTGGAAGCCGTTGAGCGTATTTTAGCTAAAATCAATGCAGATCCAGAACCAGAGACCATCAAAAGAACAGAGAAAGATCTCTGGAATTTATTGGCTGAAACAGGTAAAAAAGGAAGACGTACAGGTTTAGGGTTTACAGCTTTAGCTGATGCTATTGCAGCCTTAGGAATTAAGTTTGATACCGACGATGCTTTAGCAGTTGTTAATGACATTATGAAAACAAAAATGACTGCCGAATTTGATAGTAGTATCGATATGGCCATCACAAGAGGTCAGTTTGAAGTGTTCAATAGAAATATTGAAGACACCTCAGAATTTGTACAGATGATTGCAGAAGAATTTCCTGAGATGTACAAAAGAATGATGGAGCATGGCCGAAGAAATATCTCTATAAGTACCGTTGCACCAACAGGTTCATTAAGTATGTTGGCACAAGTCTCTTCGGGTATTGAGCCTGTATTTCTATTATCTTACTTAAGACGAAGAAAAGTAAATACCAATGACGAAAATTCTAAAGTCGATTTTGTAGATGAATTAGGTGATGGATTTGAAGAATTTACCGTGTATCATAAAAAATATGAAACGTGGATGAATACCACTGGTAAATCAGATGTAGCCGAAAGTCCTTATGCTGGAGCAACTGCACCAGAAATTGATTGGAAAAAACGGGTAGAAATGCAAGCTTTGGTTCAAAAATACACAACCCATTCTATTAGCTCAACCATTAATTTGGCTTCTGATGTAACAGTAGATTCGGTCGGCGATATTTATGTGGATTCATGGCAAAAAGGTTTAAAAGGAATAACCGTTTATAGAGATGGGTCAAGAAGTGGAATTTTAGTGTCAACAGACCAAAAAACTAAAGAACAGACGATTACTTCAACTGAAACGCTAACCGCCAAACGACCAGATAGAATTGAAGCAGAGATTGTGCGTTTTCATAATGACTCTGAAAAATGGTTAGCCGTTATTGGTTTGGTGGATGGACGGCCTTATGAAATTTTTACAGGTCAAATGAAAGATGCTTTCAATTTGCCACAATGGGTAGAAAAAGGGTGGGTTACAAAAAATAGAAATGATGACGGTTCGTCGAGGTACGATTTTCAATATATAGATAGTGAAGGCTACAAAATAACCATTGAAGGCTTATCGAGATCCTTTGATAAAGAATTTTGGAACTATGCTAAATTAATTTCTGGAGTATTGCGCCACGGAATGCCAATCCCTTATGTTGTAGATTTAGTTCAGAATTTGAACTTATACGACGATCACATCAACACCTGGAAAAATGGAGTTGCCAGAGCATTAAAACGTCTTGTACCAGAAGGAACAGAAGCTTTGGATAAAAAATGTCCGAACTGTAACGATCCAGACGGCTTAATTTTTGAAGAAGGCTGCTTAAAATGTAAAAGTTGCGGCGATTCTAAGTGTGGGTGATAAATTCCTGCGCCTTCATTTAACGTTACTTTTTTGAAGTAGAAACGCACGAGCATCCCTCTTTAAACGATTTAAACTTAGAAAAAGGTTCTTTTGTAATTTTTGATTAAGCCTTCAATGCTTATAATCAATACGCTTAGTGGATAAATGATGATATCTATTTTGTAACTAGACAATGGATTACACGCGTTATACAAGTCGTGCAGAGTTGAGTTTGGATTAATTGATATTTTCGAGAAACCCTCCATCCTTTCTTTTCTTTTAAATTTCAGTAAATTAGTCCAATTAATAAAGAAAACAAATCCTTATTATGTTAGACAAACTCAACTTAGAACATATTTTGTTTTTAGATATTGAAACGGTTCCAGAACACGCAGATTTCGAAGACTTATCTCCAACTAAGCAGAAGCTTTTTGCAGACAAAACAGAGTATCAAAGAAAGGAGGACCATTCTCCCAAAGAGTATTACGAGCGAGCTGGCATCTGGGCTGAGTTTGGTAAGATCGTATGTATTTCTGTTGGCTATTTTAATTTTAAAGGTAATGAGCGTAAATTTAGAACCACGAGTTTTTATGGTGAAGAGGCCGATTTATTAAAGCGTTTCAAACTACTTGTTGAAGACTATTTCAGCCTTCCTCATCACCTGATGTGTGGGCATAATGCTAAGGAATTTGATTTTCCGTATATCGCTAGAAGAATGCTTATCTGCGGCATTGCTCTACCAAGTCAACTTCAGCTTTTTGGTAAAAAACCTTGGGAAATTCCTCATTTAGATACTTTAGAATTATGGAAATTTGGAGATTATAAACACTACACCTCCTTAAAATTACTCACCGAACTTTTCAATATCCCTTCTCCAAAAGATGATATTGATGGCAGCCAAGTTAGAGATGTGTTTTATAAAGAAAAAGACTTGGATAGGATTGTAACCTATTGCGAAAAAGACGTTATTGCCGTAGCACAATTAATTTTGAAGCTTCGCCAAGAAGAGCTCTTGGAAGATCATGAACTGATTTCTGTGTAATGCTAAATGTAAAAAACCTTCAAGTCAGTTTTGGTGACGAAAGAGTGATCAAAAACATCGACTTTCAGTTACTACCCAACGAGATTTTAGGTATTGTAGGCGAGTCTGGCTCCGGGAAATCAGTTTCTACCTTGTCTATTTTAGGTTTATTAGGACCCAAAGCTCAGGTTGAGGGAGAGATTCTATTTCAAGATCGAGACCTCACAAAATGTACCGAGCAGCAATTCCAGAGCATTCGAGGGAACGATATTTCAATGATTTTCCAAGAACCTATGAGTTCTTTAAATCCTTCTATGACGTGTGGGAAACAAGTTGCGGAAGTTTTAATTCGGCATAAAAAGCTGTCTAAATCCAAAGCAAAACAAGAGGTCTTAAGCCTTTTTGAAAAGGTAAAGCTACCCCGAATCCATGACATTTTTGAAAGCTATCCTCACCAAATAAGTGGAGGTCAAAAGCAAAGAGTAATGATTGCTATGGCCATTGCCTGCAAACCAAAACTCTTAATAGCAGACGAGCCTACAACTGCTCTAGACGTTACTGTCCAAAAGGAGATTTTAACCTTGTTGAAATCTCTCCAGCAGGAAACTCAAATGGGTATTCTCTTTATTTCTCATGATCTAGCTTTAGTTTCAGAACTAGCAGATCGGGTTGCAGTCATGTATCAAGGAGAAATCGTAGAGCAGAACGATGTGGTTTCTATTTTCAAAACTCCACAGCATCTATATACCAAGGCGCTTTTAGCCTCAAAACCCTCTACCAGTGAACGACTTAAGTCTTTACCAACAGTTAAGGACTTTATGCAGGATATTCCAAATTCTAAAATAGAAACTTCAGAAGAGAGACAAAAAAGGCATGAAAGGATCTATTCGAAACCACCCTTACTAGAAATTAAGAATGTAAGTAAAACCTTTTTTTCCAACTCGGGTTGGTTTTCAAAAACCGAAAAAATACAGGCTGTCGACAGAGTAAGTTTTAAAATTTATCAGGGGGAAACCCTTGGACTTGTTGGTGAATCTGGCTGTGGAAAATCCACTTTAGGCAATGCCATTCTTAGGCTCGATGATCCTACAGAAGGTGAAATCTTATACCAAGGTCACCCTATTACTCACCTTAAAGGAGAGGCCTTAAGGCAACTGAGAAAAGATATCCAACTTATTTTTCAAGATCCATTTTCTAGTTTAAACCCAAGACTTTCGGTTGGCAAAGCCATCATGGAACCTATGAAAGTCCACGGATTATATGGCAATGCTGAATCTAGAAAACAAAAAACAATTGAACTTCTGGAACGCGTAGGCTTGTCTGAAGCTCACTTTAACAGGTATCCGCATGAATTTAGCGGCGGGCAGCGACAAAGGATTGGAATTGCTAGAACCATTGCTGTGCAGCCTAAACTCATCATTTGCGATGAGTCGGTCTCGGCTTTAGACATTTCTGTCCAAGCGCAGGTATTAAACCTCCTCAATGAATTGAAAACCGATTTTGGATTTACCTATATTTTCATTTCCCATGATTTGGCGGTGGTCAAGTACATGGCAGATCAACTTTTGGTCATGCACCAAGGCAAAATTGTGGAGCAAGGCGACGCTGATATCGTCTATGCAAACCCTAAAAAAGACTACACCAAACATCTCATTGATGCCATTCCTAAAGGAATTTAATTCAGCTTGACAATTAGCTACTATGCAGGTTTATTTAAAATCTATTCATTTTGTCGGCAAAACTATAGTTAGTCTTTATTATGACTGTTTTAATTTACATTGATAGATTTCAGAGCTAACGCCCCTCTATAAACTCTTTCCATTATGTGTTAGTGAGATTTTTTGTGCGCTGCCCCTTATCATTATAAACAATGGAAAAAATAATCAAATTTGAAAATGCCGTTAAGGCTACGATCTCCTCAATATTTAAATTAGCAGATTTCAGGGCTAAAGCCCCTCTATAAGCTCTTTCTGTTATGGGTTAGTGAGATTTGTGGGCGCTGCCCCCTATTGTTATAAACAACAGAAAAAATTAGAATTGAAAAGGCGGCGTTAGTTCTGATAATTCAATAATATTTACGGGGACAGATTTCAGGGCTAACACCCCTCTATAAAGTCTTTCTGTTATATGTTATTAAGACGTGTGGGCGATGCCCCATAACATTATTAACGATAGAAAAAATAATCAGAATTAAAAAGAGCGTTTAGCCTACGGTCTCCTTAATATAATAATTGTAAAATGTTGAGGGATGTTGCTCCCCTATTTTACAACCTCTGAAAAATGATTAGAATTAAAAAAAGGGCGTCAGGACTGTGATCTCCTTAATATTTAAATTGGCAGATTTCAGAGCTAAAGCCCCTCTATAAAATCTTTCTGTTATATGTTATTGAGATGTGTGGGCGATGCCCCCTATTGTTATAAACAACAGAAAAAATTAGAATTGAAAAGGCGGCGTTAGTTCTGTAATCTCAATAGCATAGATAATCATAAATTTAAGGGGCAGCGCCCTGATATCTATAAAGTTTAGCGAGCCAGCAATTCCTTTATTATAAATGATTATGGGGCGTTGAGGGATGTTGCTCCCCTATTTTAAAATCTATAATAAATGTTTAAGATTAAAAAAGGGACGTTAGCCCTGCAATCTTTATAGCATAAATGATTATAAGGTTTGAGGGATGTTGCTCACCTATTTTACAATCTATAATAAATGTTTAAGATTAAAAAAGGGGCGTTAGCCCTGTAATCTCAATAGCATAAATGATTATAAAATTTGAGGGGCAGAGCCCTGACATCTATAGAGTTTAGCGAGCCAGCAATTCCTTTAATAAATGATTATATGGTGTTGAGGGATGTTGCTCCCCTATTTTACAATCTATAATAAATGTTTAAGATTAAAAAAGGGGCGTTAGCCCTGTAATCTCAATAGCATAAATGATTATAAAATTTGAGGGGCAGAGCCCTGATATCTATAAAGTTTAGCGAGCCAGCAATTCCTTTA
>Ga0306893_100115_pt1 | contig 34901 bp, 27 predicted proteins | sample AntDeeMetagen293_FD_190417 | JGI IMG/M metagenome (GOLD analysis project Ga0306893, IMG submission 190417) | Saline lake microbial communities from Deep lake, Antarctica - Metagenome #293 (v2) (version 2) | ecosystem: Environmental > Aquatic > Non-marine Saline and Alkaline > Saline | place...
ATTTGGGTATCGCAGTAGATCCCGATGTGGATAGACTGGCCTTGGTCGATGAAAAAGGGGAGATGTTTGGAGAGGAATATACCTTGGTGAGTGTAGCTGACTATGTTTTAAGTCGAAAAAAAGGAGCGACGGTGAGCAATTTATCTTCCTCAAGGGCCTTGAGAGATGTCACAGAAAAGCATGGTTGTGAATATTTTGCAAGTGCTGTAGGCGAAGTCAATGTAGTCGCTAAAATGAAAGAAGTGAATGCGGTGATTGGTGGAGAGGGAAATGGAGGAGTGATCTATCCAGAGTTTCACTATGGGAGAGATAGCTTGGTAGGGGTTGCTTTATTTTTAAGCTTATTGGCTGAGCGAGAAATAAAAGTATCTGAGCTCAGGCAGACCTATACGTCTTATTTTATGGCTAAAGAAAAAATAGAACTTACACCAGACTTGGATGTCGATAAGTTGTTGGAGGCTATCGCTAAAACCTATCAAAATGAAGATATAACGACCATTGATGGTGTAAAAATTGACTTTAAAGAGAATTGGGTTCATTTAAGAAAGTCCAATACAGAACCTATCATCAGAATTTATACGGAAGCAAAAAGTCAGAATGAAGCTGATAATTTAGCTCAGCGTTTTATTTCTGAACTTAGAGAGCTTAGCAGCTAAATTAAATCTATTCGCTGGAAATTCGACTGTGTTTCCAGCGCTTATGAGTCCAAAGATAATATTCTGGGGCTTCCCGTATCTGGCTTTCGACCAATTTTAAAAACTGATCTGTAATGTCAAAATCAGCAAAGCCTTTGGGTTCTTTGGCAATTGTTTTAAACTTGGCTTCATAGTGTCCGCGTTTAACTTTAGTGACACTACAAAAAACAACACTGGAGTCCAGTTTTTTAGCTATCATTTCTGCACCGGTATGGACAGGAACTTCTATGCCCATGAATTTTTGCCAGTGAAAAGCTTTATCAACTTTAGGCGATTGATCTGAGATAAAACCACTAATGGATGTTTCGTTTTTGACTTTTGCCTTTAGTAAAGTTGGAATAATTTCTTTAGTTGTAATAAGTTCAGTATTATATTTAGCCCGAATTTTTTTAATCAGTTGATCGAAATATTTATTTCTTAATCTTTTATAAACAGCGTAACCCCTAGATTTTACGTGTCTTTGCATAATAAAAATCCATTCCCAATTACCATAATGAGCCATCATTATAACAACGCTTTTCCCTTCGTCCTCAATTTTTTGAATTTCGTCAATATTAATAAGTGTATAGCGTTTTTTGATGTCTTCTTCAGAAATGGTTAAGGATTTGATAGATTCAAAAATCAAATCGCAAAAATGTTTATAGAATTCTTTAGCAATTTTTGCTTTCTCTTGCTTCGATTTTTCAGGAAAGGCTAAATTCAAGTTTTCAAGAACAACTGTTTTACGGTATCTGAAAATTCTAAAAATCAATATAAAAAAGACATCGGAAAGGAAGTATAAGACCTTAAATGGCAAAATTGAAATCAACCAAATAAAGGGATAAACTAAATAAAAAACCAGTGCATGCATCACTCAAAATTTCGCCAAAGATAGGTATATTTGGCGTTTACTGATTTAAAATTATGGGTGGAATCGATTTAGTTATTATAGCCGTTATTGCAGCGAACGTTTTGATGTCTTTTAAAGGATTTAATGATTTTCAATTCTTCAACAAGTACAAATTTGAGGTGTCTTCTATCAAGGCAGGCGATAAAATAAGGATTTTGAGCTCTGGATTTCTTCATGTGGATACGACTCATCTTTTTGTAAATATGTTGACCCTCTATTTTTTTGCTTCTAGTGTTACAAGTTTTTTAGGGACAACGGGGTTCTTGTTGGTCTACTTCGGAAGCTTGATTATAGGGAATTTATTGTCTTTTTATTTTCACAAAGATGAATATGCTTATACGGCAGTAGGAGCCAGTGGTGCTGTAGTTGGTGTTCTTTACGCCGCCATTTTGCTCCAGCCCGATATGATGTTAGGTTTATTTTTTATTATTCCTATGCCAGCGTATGTATTTGGAATAGGTTATTTATTTTATTCCATTTGGGCGATGAAAGCAAGAAGAGATAATGTTGGCCACGATGCTCACTTTGGAGGAGCTATGGGAGGGTATTTTATCACTCTATTGCTATCGCCTTGGGTGCTAAAAGAACACTTGCTAATGGTCATTCTACTAGCAGTTCCTATTTTAGTTTTGTTTGTTTTACAAAAGATGGGAAAACTATAATTTTGAGAATATACGCTTAGTTCATTTCATTCTATAATTCGCTTATCTATATTTGTATTTAATCTCACTTATGAAACTTTTTAAATTTATATTCAGTAAGACTTTTTTGCTTCAATTGATTCTAGCAGTGGTTGTTTTAGTCGCTTTGGTATTTGGGGCTTTAAAGTACCTTGATGTAACTACCAATCACAACGATACGATTGAGGTTCCTGACCTTTCAAAGTTTCAATTGGATATCGTAGATAAGAAACTTGAAGAAATGAATCTGAGAAGAGAAATATTAGACTCAGCTAGTTTTAATTCAAAATACCCACCATTTTCAGTCTTGGATCAAGTTCCAAAACCAGGAAAACGCGTAAAAGCAAATCGAAAAATATACCTTACGCTTAATCCTTCGGGATATATTGACGTTGAAATTCCTCAGAATTTAATTCGAAAAACAAGGCGACAGGTAGAGCCTACATTAATAGCTTTAGGCTTTGAAATTGGAGACATTATAATGAGACCCGATATTGCTAAGGGAGCCATATTAGAATTAAGGCATAAAGGAGAGACCATCGAAGCTGGGGATTTTCTGCAAAAGACCAGTACCATAGACCTAGTGGTTGGAGATGGTAGTTTAAGATAAAATAATCAATAAGAGTTTACAAGACAATTAGTATGCAAACACAGGAGGACTTAGACGCAAACGACGACCTTTATGAACACCATAGCTTTAAAGCGAACAAAGGTCAGGAGCCACTTCGTGTGGATAAATATTTAATGAATTTTATTGAAAATGCAACGCGTAATAAAGTGCAACAGGCCGCTAAGGACGATAATATTTATGTAAATGGGATTCCTGTAAAACAAAATTATAAAGTTAAAGCAGGAGACGAAGTTAAAGTTCTTTTAGCTTATCCTCCGTATGAGAATTTACTCACTCCAGAAGATATTCCTTTGGATATTGTTTATGAAGATGATGTTTTACTTGTCGTGAACAAGGCTGCTGGTATGGTTGTTCACCCAGGTCATGGGAATTATTCAGGGACTTTAATTAATGCTCTCGTTTATCATTTTGATAATTTACCCAATAATAGCAGTGATCGTCCGGGACTCGTTCATCGCATCGATAAGGATACCAGTGGACTTCTTGTGGTAGCTAAGACCGAAGCCGCTATGGCTTACCTTTCTAACCAGTTTTTTCATAAGACTAGTAAAAGGGAATATGTGGCCATAGTCTGGGGAAATCTCGATGAAGAGGAAGGAACCATAGAAGGGAATATAGGACGTAATCCAAAAAATAGACTTCAGAACATAGTTTATCTTGGAGAGGATGCAGATCAAGGTAAGCCTGCGGTAACTCACTATAAAGTGATTGAACGCTTAGGCTATGTCACTCTTATTTCCTGTCAATTAGAAACAGGTCGAACCCACCAGATCCGAGTGCATTTGAAACACATTGGGCATACCTTATTTAATGACGAGCGCTATGGTGGTGATAAGATTCTGAAGGGGACCACGTTTACCAAATACAAACAGTTTGTTGATAATTGTTTTAAAGTTCTCCCAAGGCAAGCTTTACATGCTAAAACATTGGCTTTTGAACATCCGACGACTAAAGAATGGATGGAATTTAATTCAGAAATTCCCGAAGACATGACCCAATGTATCGAGCGTTGGAAAAATTATGCTAAAAACAGCAAAGAAAATATTTAGTATCAACTTCCTTGATAGCTGTATTTTTAATAATTAGTTAACTAGATCCTTAATTTGTTCGATTTCGATTATTTTTAAAATAAAAAATGAAACTCATAGTCTCTCCAGCCAAATCGTTAAATGAAAATGATAAGCTCCCAACCAATAGACATACAACACCAATTTTCGAAGACCTAGCTGCTCAAATCAATCGCAAGCTATCTAGAATGACCAAAGATGAAATAGGTGAATTGATGAGTATAAGTGATAAACTCGCCGATCTTAACTATGGGCGATACCAAGACTTTAAAGAGTCTCATACCCCACAAAATTCTAGACCAGCTATCTATATGTTTGATGGTGATGTCTATAGCGGTATAAATGCTTATACAATTCCCGAAGATAAGATAGATACTTTACAAAAATCTCTTCGTATTTTATCTGGAATGTATGGAATTTTAAGACCTTTAGATCTCATGCAGCCCTATAGATTGGAAATGGGCACTAAGTTGCCTATTGAACAAGACAAAGATTTGTACGCTGTGTGGAAAGAAAAAGTCACAAAGCAACTAAATTCAGAAATGACAGAAGGGGAGATACTCGTGAATTTAGCAAGTCAAGAATATTTTAAAGCCGTAGATACCAAGACACTTAAGGCGAAATTAATTTCTCCTGTTTTTAAAGATTTTAAAAATGGGAAATTGAAAATAATCAGCTTTTACGCTAAGAAAGCTAGAGGCTCTATGGTGAGGTATATTTTGGATAAGGATGTGGAAACCTTAGAAGGAATTAAAGGGTTTAATTACGATAACTATCATTTCTCTGAAGAATACACTGAAAAAGAGGACGAGCCAGTATTTATAAGGTAATTGCTTTAATTCAATACGATCATAGCATTAACATCAATAAAAACTTTTACCAAAATCGTTTATTTTCCGGTCTGTAAAATCGATTCGATTAATAAAGATGCTAGTGGTTCTATTTGTTGGATCCTAACTTGGATGAACAACTAGGTATAATAGTTAGTTTTTTTTTATTTATCTCAACTAAGCTTTTATTTAACCCCGATATACTTTAAAAGATGAAATGACTAAAAGAATTAAAAAAGACTAGGGTCACTTATTGAAATGATGCTCTTCTTCTTTAGTCAATAATCTAGATTTAACAACAAATCTATAACCTTCGGGTATTTCTAGCGAAAAGCTAGATCCTCGACCCTTTGTTATATCAATTGTAAGGTGAGTATGTTTCCAATATTCAAATTGAGCTTCGTTCATGTAAAATTTAACTCCTCCAATTTCGCCCATAAAAATATCAGATTCGTCTAAATAAAAGTCTTCTTTGGGTAAAAGCATTGGTGATGAGCCGTCACAACAGCCACCACTAAGATGGAAAATAACATTCCCGTGCTTTAATTTCAACTCTTCTAACGCTTTTTCGGCATTTTCAGTTATATCAACTCTAGTATACACCATAATATTTTTATTCTAATAAGATTAAAAACATACATCTCAACTTTTTAATTTTCCACAATTAAAATCAGAATGAATTAAAAAGTCAAGGCGTATGTTGTAGATGATTTTAAATTGACTGAGATCTAAAAGAATCCAAGTTTATTTTTATCATAAGAAATAAGCATGTTTTTGGCTTGGCGATAGTGGTTGAGCATCATCAAGTGGTTTTCTCTACCAAATCCAGATTTTTTATAACCTCCAAATGGTGCATGAGCTGGGTAATCGTGGTAGCAGTTGACCCAAACTCTACCTGCTTTTATAGCTCTTGGAATTTGATATAGTTGATGTGCATCTCGTGTCCATACTCCTGCACCTAACCCGTAAAGTGTATCGTTGGCAATTTCCAAAGCTTCAGCTTCATCTTTAAATTTACAGACTGCGAGTACTGGACCAAAAATTTCTTCTTGGAACACTCTCATTTTGTTATGACCTTCCAAGATAGTTGGCTGAATATAAAAACCATCAGCATATTCTCCACTAGCTTTGAAGGCTTCTCCACCGCAAAGCACTTTGGCACCTTCTTTTTTACCAATATCTAGATAAGATAAAATCTTTTCATATTGATCGTTGGAAGCTTGTGCACCTACTTGAGTATTCATGTTGAATGGATCTCCCTGTATAATTGCTTTTGTGCGCTCTACAACACGCTCCACAAACTTGTCATAAATATCTTCCTGAACTAAAAGTCGCGATGGACACGTACAAACTTCACCTTGGTTAAACGCAAAAAGAACAGCTCCTTCAATGCATTTATCCAAAAACTCATCATCATGATCCATTACAGAATTAAAAAATACGTTAGGAGATTTTCCGCCCAATTCCATAGTCACTGGGTTGAGGTTTTTGGAGGCATATTGCATAATTAATTGACCAGTAGTGGTTTCACCGGTGAATGCGACCTTATTTACTTTTGAACTTGAAGCCAATGGTTTGCCTGCTTCAGGACCAAAACCATGAATGACATTTAAAACACCAGGCGGTAATAAATGACCAATTTTCTCCATAAGGAAAGTTGCTGAACTTGGTGTTTGTTCTGCTGGTTTTAAAACTACACAATTTCCTGATGCTAGTGCAGGGGCAACTTTCCAAGCGAGCATAAGCATGGGGAAGTTCCAAGGTATAATTTGCGCAACTACACCTAAAGGCTCTTTTATAATCAATGAAAGTGTATTTTCATTGAGTTCTGTAGCACTTCCTTCTTCCGCTCTTATAACAGAGGCAAAGTATCTAAAATGATCTACAGCTAAGGGAATATCTGCATTTATGGTTTCTCTTATGGCTTTACCATTATCGTAAGTATCTATGGCTGCAAATTCGTTTAAATTTTCCTCTATAACGTCCGCAATTTTTTGAAGAATAGATGCTCTATGAGCTGCAGATGTATTTCCCCAAGCCACTTTTGCGGCATTGGCTGCATCTACTGCTTTTTCTACATCCTCTTTCTGAGATCGTGGATATTTTGCAATCAATTGATTGTTGGTAGGTGACGTGTTTTCAAAATATTGACCTCCAATAGGATCTACAAACTCTCCATTGATATAGTTGCCATACTTCTCTTTGAATTTTGGTTTTGTGTGATTCATAATATTATGGGTTTAAAAATTAGAATATTTTAAAATTAACCATAATTTTATTTAAAATAGAATAATACTATCTTTAAATATCATTATTTTATTTATTTAAAAATGTGCTTAGATTCAACTTTACACAATTATATAAATTATAGAACGATTTAAAATTTAGTAGAAAAACGAACAATTTAATCTGCTGAATTTTCCGAAATGAATATTTTTGAAACGCATAAAAAAGCAAATCAGATTTATCTGGAGTTTAATAGTTCTAATTATTTTGTTACCCAATTCAAAAAACAGGAAGGTATGACGCCTAGTCAATTTAGGAAATCATTTATAGATCTGGTTCGCAGAAACTGATATATATCATATTTTACTCATTTCTAGTCTATTTGTAACTTTTGTTTCATTCAATTTTTCAGATAACTTTTAATTTAGCTGTATAATTTTAAAACTATAACTATGAAAGTTGAACAAATTTATACAGGATGTATAGCCCATGCGGCTTATTATGTAGAAAGTAATGGGGAAGCAGCGATCTTTGATCCGTTGAGAGAGGTTCAGCCCTATATCGAGAAAGCCAACGAAGATGGTGCTAAAATAAAATATGTTTTTGAAACGCATTTTCATGCTGATTTTGTGAGTGGTCATTTAGATTTGGCTAAAAAAACAGGAGCCGATATTATTTTTGGCCCTACTGCTCAACCTAATTTTGAAGCAGTTATTGCTGAGGATAATCAAGAATTTGAAGTTGGAGAGTATACGATTAAAGCAATTCATACTCCAGGACATACAATGGAGTCGACTACTTATTTACTCATAGATGAAACTGGAAAAAGTCATGGTATTATTACTGGAGATACATTATTTATTGGCGACGTAGATCGTCCAGACTTAGCTCAGCATGTTGTGGCAGATCTTACTGAAAAAAAACTGGCGGCTCATCTTTTCGATTCTCTTCGAAATAAAATTATGCCATTGTCCGATGATTTAATAGTGTATCCTAATCATGGCGCAGGAAGCGCATGTGGCAAAATGATGAGTCAAGAAACGACAGACACCCTAGGCCATCAAAAAGAGACCAATTACGCGCTAAGAGCAGATATGACTAAAGAGGAATTCATAAAAGAATTACTCGAAGGATTAACTCCACCTCCAGGTTATTTTCCCAAAAATGTGCTGATGAATATTCAAGGCTACGAAAGTATTGATGATATCATAGATAGGGGAGAGAAACCTTTAGGTCCAAATGCTTTTGAAACTATAGCCAACGAAACTATGGCTTTAATACTAGACACGAGAGAGGCTAAAGATTTTCACAAGGCTTTTATTCCTAACAGTATAAATATTGGTTTAGATAATAATTTCGCACAATGGGTCGGAGAGTTGATTCCAGATATAAAACAGCAGATTTTATTAGTTACCGATCCAGGAAATGAGGAAGAAAGCATCATAAGACTTGCACGCGTGGGTTATGATCACTCCATCGGTTATCTAAAAGGTGGTATAACATCTTGGGTTGATTCCGGTAAAGAAGTTGACCATATCAATAGACTTACAGTTTCTGAACTGAAGAAAAAAATGGCTGATCATGTTAAAGTATTTGATGTTAGAAAGTCGAGTGAATACCAATCTCAACACCTGGTAGGTGCGGAGAACTCACCTTTAAACCTTATAAATAAGCATTTATCTGAATTTCCTAAAGGAGAATTTATAGTGCATTGTGAAGGAGGCTATCGGAGTATGATAGCAGCATCTATTCTTAAGCAGAGAGGTTTCGACAATGTTGTGGATGTTGAGGGTGGCTTTGTGGAAATCCTTGAAGAAGATGAAATACCAACAACCAACTATGTTTGCCCTACAACTTTACTATAAAGAACAAACTTGGTTGTAAAGAAAAAAGCTCCATTAGGAGCTTTTTTTTATAGGTGTAACCCACATTCTGTTTTGGGATTATTGTTCCAGCGGCCACTTCTGTCCTCTCCAGGAACAGTACAGTGTCGACAACCAATAGAATTATATCCTTTACTCACTAAAGGATGAAAGGGTAAATCATGTGCTTTTATAAAATCGTCTCTTTGTTCCTTGCTTACATCAACAAGAGGATAAAATTTGAGGATGTCACCTCTTTGTTCAAAAATATCTAGTGTGTTTCTATGATCACTTTGCCATTCCATCAATCCTGATACCCAAACAGTGTATTTATTTTTAATTACCTCGAGAGGTTTTACCTTATTAATAGAGCAGCAGAAATCTGGATTTTTGGACCAAGTCATGTCTTTGGTCGTAAATTCATGTTCATGAGCTAAGGCTCTAACGGATTTTACATTGAGGTTGTAAGTTTCCGAAAGTTGTTTTTTGTAGCTTAAGGTCTCATCAAAATGATAACCTGTATCAATGAAGTAAATGATCTGATTTGTATTTACTTCAGAAAATAATTTAAGCAAGAACGCTGAAGTTGCTGCAAACGAGCTTGTTAGCATTATCTCTGCTTCATCAAAATCTTCATACAAAGCTTTGATGCGATCTATTAAACTTAAAGTTTTATATTTTTTGTTGAGTTTCTGTATTTCTAATTCAGAAATGGTTCTCTTCTCCGCAATTTCACTCATTCTATCTCTAGATATTTTAACTTTGCGAATATAAGTAACTGTTTACTTTTTGTCATAAATTTGACGTGTTAACTTCAAGAGATTGGGGTTTACTCGTCATAAACTAAATAACTGTCAATTTTATAAATATATATTCAATGGGTTTTTTTGATAAACTGTTTAATACGAAGTCAACACAACAAGAAGAGACAACTTCAAAATCTAATTTTACCTGGCGTCAACTTGAAGATATCTCTCAGCTCGATGCGGTAGAAGAACTTTCCGAAGAAAAGCTAGTTGTGATTTTTAAGCATTCAGTGTCCTGTGGAATCAGCAATATGGTTTGGCATCAGTTTCAAAATAATATAGATTTTACCAACGAGCATATTGAAATGTTATATCTCGATCTACTAGCAAATAGAGACATTTCCAACGAGATTACTCGTCGTTTTCGAGTTTTGCATCAATCTCCTCAAATTTTAGTGATCCAAAACAAGGAAGTGATTCATCATGCCTCGCATTCTGCCATACGACTATCAAACATCAAAGAGTTATTACCTTCTTAGTTTGAGCTCTTCTACTCTACAATTAATTTGTGGGTAGTAGTCTGAGCTCGGTAGGTTAACTTTACTAGGTATATTCCAGCGTTAAGACTACTTGTATTCAGTTTTAGTTCTCCAGAAGACACGCGGTCTTTTGAGATTTCTATATTTTGTCCTACCATATTGAAAACTGAAACCGTTAATTCGTTGTCGAAGTCTGGATTATGCTTAAGATAAGCAAATCCCGAATTTGAAGGGTTTGGATAAAGTTGTGAACTAGCTGTCATCTCATTTTGTGATGTTCCTAAGGTAACTTGCTTAAACCGAATTTTAAATCGATCTGAATTTACAGAAGCTGGAATTGAAGAGTCAATGCTAAAAGCAATATCGTTTTCACCTTCATTCAATTGATGATCCACTTCAGTGTAAGTATCTCTTAAAAAGACATCATAATCTGGCATGCCTTCAACTTCAACGTTCATGGTATAATCTGCATCTCTGTAATTGCCAATCCAAAAGCTAAATACATCTTCGTCTTTAGGGAAAGGCCTTTTTTCGATAGCTAAAAACTTTCCATCAGATTGAATTCCGATAGTTTCATCATCATTCCAGAATTTTAAAGCATCATCAGGACCAGCTTCTTCATCGTAAGCAGTATCAAATTTGAATCTCACACCATCCATCAATTTCTCATTAGAGATACTAAAGATATTTAAATCTATTTTTGAGTTAGAATTGATTCTTAAGACTTCATTAGTTGAAGTTTGGTCTGTTTTATATTCTTCTTTGAAAGTCAATGAAGGGACTTCACCTGTTTGAAGGTCACTATCAGTCTGAACAAATACAGCTTGATTGACTTGTAAAAAGCGGAATTTTTGTGGACCCATATTGTTGTTAAGAGGAACTTCAGGAATGTGTTCTACAGGTTCAGAATCTAAGTCAACTGTAACATAACCACCTCTATCACCAATTCTTGGTTTATAAGCATAGTAAAACCTTTTGCACAAATGTGTTGAACTATTTTTTAGAGTTGCTTTCATATCAACTTCAGCTTGGTATGGATTGCCTATTAAAGCAAAGCCATCTGAGTTAGGATTCAAATCGTCATCTATATTTATATTACCAGTCAAAATAGTTCCCAAAGATCTCAACCTTGTATCATCGCCTTTAGCTAAATTAATTAAATACATATTTGTGCCTCTATCACCCCTAATCAAAATTCCGTAGGCTTTACCAGCTTCTAAAGTGTTTGTGTTTGTGTTGGAAATTGTTGACCAACTCCCATTTTGTGAATCCCAAGAAAATAGAGATGGATTTCCAGTGGGTGTGGCATCAAGTCCATTAGCACCAGTTGTACTGCCTGTAATATGTGTGCCGTAACCAGGATTTGGGTCTTTATTTTCTGTGTAATCATTAACAGTATTGTTAACACCTTCTTGCCAGTTTTCATTTATGGAAGTTGTGGTGTTTACAGAAGTGGTTATAAATCTAAAAGCTCTGTTTTGCATAGTAATATAACGCTCAATCATAACTTCACCTATGATAGTATTACCGTTTTCAATTTTACTAATAATAGCTGTGTTAGTGGCATTAGATTTAAAAGTTACTAGGTTATTACCAGGAATACTATGGTCATAATTTGTGATTAAATCACCAGTCGTTAAATTTAAACTATTGAATATATCAACATTACCAGATACAAGATTTAAGCTGTGGCCGTTATCGATAGTCAAGTTGTATACTGAAGTAGTACTATCTGTAGAAAAATACTGAATTTCAGCTCCTTTAAAAGAAAAGTTTCCATTTATTGAGTTTAAATCTCCTTTAGAAAATAGGTTGCCTTTGATTTCAATTTCAGCTAAATTGGTAAGAACGGCTCCCTCTTTAATGATAACATTGAATAAACTAACATTTTTATTGAAAATAGGATTGAAATTGGTCTTTGGAATTAGAACACTTTTGTTTTTTATTTTACCCGACCAGTTGTCTTTGTCTTTTACATCGGAGGATTTTGATCCTAACCAGACCACAATTTCTCCATTAGTATTACATTTTTCTGAAGTAACATTACCTTGAAGTATCCATTTGGAAGGTAGTTTATTCAAGTCTTTTACAGATATTGTACTTGCTGAATTTGCACTGATTTTACCGCCCCATCCTTTCGCATTTTTTATCTCTAGAGTATTACAGTTGAGCTCAGTATATAGTTCACCTCTTAAAGTAAGCTCATCAAACTTAGCACTTCCTAAGAAATGAATTGATGCCCTTTCATTAACAATAGTTTTATTCCCGAACTCTAAACCAGCACTAGCTTCTAGATGTCCTTCCCATAAGTTGACATCACCATCAATTTCAAGAAAACCATTGGCTTCCGTATTGGCTTGAGGACTGTTACTAATGTAACCTTCTTCAAATTTTAATTCACCTGACAGTGTAGAGAATCCATTATTGATTAATTTTTTTTTGAATTCAGACTTTCCAGATAATGTTAATCGACCATTATTATCGATATCACCTTCGAATTTAGATTCACCCTGTGATTCAAAAACCATGCTTGTTCCTAAACTGGTATTTTCCTTTTGCTTCAGCTTAAAGGCGGAAGAGTTATCATTGAAAACACTTCCAGAACTGAAGTCACTATAAGCTTCAATACTTAGTTCAGCGCCACTTAAATTATTCAAAGAACCTCCTTCAAAACCAAACTTAGATTCCATTTTACCATAGTTGACGACTTCTGAGTTTTCATCTAATTTCAAAGATTGGTCGTATTCAAATTCACCATAATTGTAGATAGTTTTAGAGCCTTCAAAATTTAAGCCTTTGGATTTAAATTTTACTTCTTCGCCTACACATAGTGTTACATTATCTCCAAGCTTGGCCCAATCTATTTTATAGTCAAATTTACCTATAAAGCAAATGGTTTTATTTCTAGTAAGATCGTACGAATTGCCATCTCCTGGTAATTCATCAGTCTTACTGGTAATTTCTATATCACAATTGCAATCAGAATCTATGTTTTGAGAATAGGAGCCTATTGAAAATAGGATAGTACTTAAATTTATAATTGCAAATAACAAGATTTTCATGTCTGTAATTTTTTGCAAAACTAAATCAGACAATAGAATATGAATAAATAAACATAGCTATATATTAATATATATTGCTATTTTAAAGTTAATGTTTTTTTAATTATACCGTTGTGATGGCTTTGTTTGTAAGCCTTGTACTACTATTTCGTTTTCGTAGCAAGATGATTTTGAATTGATTTGATTGATAAGTTTCACGATATTTTAAAAAAGGCAATATTGATTAACAATAAGGAAGTGCCATTACTTTGTAAATTTGAATAGATAAACATTATGAATAGAAGTCGTTGCTTATTATTGAAATTTATAGAGAAATATACTTTACATATCTTGGATAGTTAAAATTATACAATGACCCATAAAACTTTTCTAAACACTATCAGGGACAACAATTTTGATGAACTCAAACAGATTATTGATTCATTACCAGAATAGATTAACTATAAAGATAAATGATGCTTTATTTCTTTATGGTTTATTTCATTTTTTGGAGAGATAAAAACGATGGAGAGCTGTTTACTTAAGATCAGAATATAGATGCTACAAATCACTCAGCTTTAATAGGAGTGATTTGAAAAGGTAATAGGGAGTTGGCAGCGTTGCTTAGGGTATAATGTTGTCCTAATGAATGCGAATGCAGCAAAAATAATAATTTATGAGATAAGTTTTATACCTCCTGAGCTAGTGGCTATTTTAATCAAGTATGCTGTCGACCTACCTAAAAACATAAAGAAGGTTTCACGACAAAAAACCATGTTCGATAGTTTGAATTTGAACGTTTACTGTAATTGCTGCAGCAACTGTTTATCTTGATATAGGGTATAAAAAAAGCCGAATCTTTCGATTCGGCTCAATAAATTTTTAGGCGTGAATGTTATTGTGAAGATTTAGTTGCTAAAGCAAAAATCACTAATCCAAATCCAATTTTATTCACAGCATCACCGATGTTGTAAACAACATCCATAAATGAAGCATCTACACCAAAGTCAAATCCAAATAATCCACCTGGAGTTCCTAAGATGTAACCTAAAGGATAGATAGCCCATCCTACAAGTACGAACCAACATAGAATGTTGTGAGCTTTTAAAACTTCTCCACCAGCACTTACTGCTAGTTTCTTAGCTTCACCAAACCATACAATGTAAACAATAACAAAGTAAGCTATACCTGAAGCTAGACCCCACTGCCAAGACCAATCTGGTTGAACAGCTTCACCAAAGTAACCTGTTACTAACATCACTACTGACCAGAAAATCAATTTCCACATCAGGCTAGCTTTTGCACCAGCTACTCTTAAAATAAGGAAGAATTCAACACACATAAGTGGTACTGTTAAAACCCAGTCTACATATCTAAAGAATGTAGGTGATTCTCCAAAAGCATCCCAATAATCTCTCATGTAGAAATAGTGGACTGCTGCAATAAAAGTAATCAAACCTGATACTAATACAGATGTTCTCCACTTTTTATCAAATTGACTTAATGATAAAAAGAAAAAGGCAGATGCAGCCAACATGGCCATACTACCTACAAAAAAAGTGAAACCAACGTAGTCGTCATTAGCGAGCTTTGAAACGTCGGCCATAAAGTACATAAATGTTCTCATAGCGTTATAAAATTTAAGTTTGTTTAATCAAATGTAGTAATAAATTAAACACGAAATTTTAGTTTTAAGAAAATTTTTGAATTAATTTTGCGTAATATGAATGTATATAGGAGGAGTTTTTATAATTACATAATACTTTTTAGTTTGCTTGCCATATTGGGTTCAGAAGTTCTTTCATCAGAAATTCAGTATGTTATAGCTCTTTTAGGTATTTTTAGTTTAGGTATTTTACACGGGTCTAACGACTTATTTGTAATTGAAAATTTAAACTCGAATTCTCAAAAACCAAATTTTTATAAGTCTTTATTTACTTACTTGGGAGTTGTTCTGTCTTTTGTAGCTGTGTTTTATTTTATCCCCATATTTGCTCTGGCTGCATTTGTCATTATAAGTTCTTATCATTTTGGAGAACAGCACTTTCACCATAAGCTGCAAAACACTCAATCTTTGTGGTCGTCCTTATTTTTTCTGTTTTATGGACTCTTCGTTTTGTTTTTGTTGTTAAGCTTAAATTCAAACGAAGTTATCCTTATTGTCGAAGATATGACTGGCCTTCTTATTGCCAATCAATTTTTAATAATCGTTCTTTTTACTTCAGCACTAGGAAGTATAGGTTTGTTTGTCTTCCTATCCAAAACGAATCCAAAGCTTAAGGCCTCACTTTTTCCTAATGTGATATACCTTATTTTATTTACGGCTTTATTTGCTGTTAGTAATGTAGTCTGGGGTTTTGCCACTTATTTTGTGCTTTGGCATAGTTTACCCTCTTTGAAGGATCAAGTTAATTCCTTATACGGAACCTTTAATTTTAAAAACTTTTTAAGTTATTTTAAAAAAGCATTCCCGTATTGGTTGGCCTCAATTATAGGGATGCTCGTTGTCGTATGGCTGTTTAAGGATTCTAAAAACTTTTTATCCCTTCTCTTTGCCTTTATAGCTGCTATTACTTTTCCACATATATTCATTATGAGAAAACTATTCGATAAAAATTAATCTGTATTGATTTTCATTCGAAAGCTTTGACTTACTTCATCAAAGACAATTAAATCTTTTGGAAATAAAGAATTGAATGTCCCTTTTTGAATTAATTCTGAAGGAGTCCCATAAGTAACTTTCCCTTGATCGATAAGAATAATCTTATCACAAAGCTGCAACGCCAAATTGATTTCGTGAGAAGCAAAAAGAATGCTTTTCTGAGACCGTTTCACTATAGACTTCAAAAGTTGCAACACATAGGCTTTATGATACATGTCTAGATGAGTAGTGGGTTCATCCATCAAAATTAAAGGGGTGTTTTGAGCTAAAGCTCTGGCAATTAAAACTTTTTGAAACTGTCCGTCACTTAGAGCATCGCAGGTTTTGTGTTGTTTCTGTAGTAACCCAACTTGTTCTATGGCTTCATTTACAAGACTTAAATCTTTTTGACTTAAGTGTCCCAGCCAGTTGGTATACGGATGTCTTCCTAAAGCTACTAATTCAAACACAGAAAGTTGTTTGGAAACAGTTTCATTGGTTAATACCAAGCTTTGTTTTGAAGCTAAATCTTTGTTTTGTAAACTAGAAATAGAGGTATTATTGATTAAAATATCACCAGCAAGTGCAGGGATTATACCAGATAAGGTTTTTAATAATGTGGATTTTCCGGAACCATTAATTCCTATGACAGCAACCAGTTCACTCGGCTGAATGTTAAAATCTATTTGACTTGCGATTTCAATAGTTTCCCTCTTTTCTTTATAGCCTATGCTCAAAGAATTTGCTGTAAGTATCGAGGGAGTAGAATTAACTTCAGAAGACATTTTAAAATTTTAGTTTACGCTTTCTAACCAAAAGCCAGATAACAACTGGCGCACCAAATATAGAGGTTACAGCATTAATAGGTAATGTGCTATCACTACCGGGTAATTGGGCTATAATATCGCAAAGAATCATTAAAAAAGCACCACCAAAGATGATATTGGGAAGTAAAATTTTATGATCATTGGTATTGACGATTTGTCTTACTAAATGCGGAACTGCTAAGCCCACAAAAGCAATTGGACCTGCAAAAGCGGTAGCGCTTCCTGCAAAAATGGAAGTGGATAAAATAATTAGGATTCGATTTCTATTTAATTTCACACCCATGCTTTTGGCATAATTTTCTCCTAAAAGTAAAGCGTTCAAGTTTTTAAGACAAATAAGCGCAAGTACAAGTCCAATGCACCAGCAAAGACTTAATATGCCAACCTCTCCCCAAGCTAAATTCCCTAAACTACCAAAAGACCAAAAAATGTATAATTGAAGTTCTTCTGCATTGCTAAAATAGGCGAGAACGCTAACCACAGCAGAAGTTAGACTTGCTACCATCAAACCAATAATAAGAAGTGTCATGGTGTCTTTTACTTTCTGAGCCGTCGCTAGCACCGCAAGCATTACCAGAACACTACCTAAACTAGCGGCGATAATAATGGACCATTTTGAAAACATAAACTCTCCAAAAATGCCAGAAAACAGTCCTGCACCCATCAACAGAATAGCAACCCCCAAACTTGCGCCACTGCTTAAGCCTAAGACATAAGGACCCGCTAAAGGATTTCTAAATAAGGTTTGCATCAGCAACCCACTTATAGCCAGACCAGAGCCAATGAGCAAAGCTGTAAGCGTTTTAGGTAATCTATAGTTGACGATGATATATTCCCAGGTTGAATTTTCGGTAGAAATACCAAGTAAAATCTTCAGGACTTCGTCTATAGGAATAGAGACAGAGCCCAAAGACAGACTCAATCCAATTCCAATGAGGAGTAAAACCACGAGACCTAGACTATTTACTATATTTTTATTCAAAGGCTAGGGGCTTAAAAAAGGTGAACTCTTCCTCTGTGAGTAAATCGGGGTGGAATATTTTCACTAGATCTTTCAAAATTAAATCTGGCCGGTTTGGACCTAATTCATAAAAAAGAACTCCCCCAGTTTCCCCTGTAGTTCTGGCCATTGTGAAAATATTCTTTTGTTGAAAGGCATCAAATTCTTGATAATGCGTATTGCTTTCCCTCAATTGTTCGTAAGAGATATATTGTCCTGGAGATATCCAAAATTCAGCTTGTTTAGCATCCTGCAAAACTGTTTCAAAAGCAAAAGCAGCACTGCCCTTTCCTTTAGTGTGATTATAAATATAATCTGCGTGGGCATCTTCAAAAAATTGAGCCTGCCAGCTAGTTCCATAGGGAAGGTACCAACGGTCTTGATGCATAGCTCCTGCTATAACACTTGGTTTTTTACTGGAGGTCTTGGCTAGGTCTTTTAGAGATTGATAGGATTGCTCAACGCCTTCAAAAGCTTTTATGGATTGGTCTAACTCTCCAAGAAAAATACCAAAAAATTTGACCCATTCCGCTTTACCTAGGGCGCTTTTTTCAAGCCAATCTCCATTATAGACAATAGGTATTCCAGATTCTTGTAATTTGTTTAAAGCTTTATTTTGTCCTTCTAGTGCAAAGCTAAAAATGACATCGGGATCTAGTTCTAAAACAATTTCAGTATTTATGGCTTCATTTTTACCCAGTTCTTTGATCTTTCCTTCAGCTATATATTCTCTAGCAGCTTCAGAAGAAATATAATCGAGATTGGGGAAACCAACGAGTTTTTTTAATTTATTCAGTGCGATTAATGAGGGGATGTGGGTAGTTGAGGTTGTGACTAGCTTCTCGATAGGTAAATCGATCATCGCATCGTAGACCAACGAGTTAGGTAATTTAATCTCTTTATTTTTCAAAATATAGACCAACTCTTTTTCAGCTTCTTGCCAAGGAGAATGGACGATGACTTTAGTAAAGTCTTCGTAACGATGTATCGAAAATCCTTCAGCATAAGTGATCTCAACTTCAGTAAAGTCTAGATCTTCTTCTTTTTTTGTGTTATTGACACACGAAAGCAAACCGATAAGAACTAATGCCCAGAGAATTTTTTTCATCACTACAAATTTTGACAAAAGTATGATTAATTATTTCAAATTTTAAACTCCTCAAATCAAGCTTATTAAAATTAAATTCAGAAAAAGCTATCATTCTTTAAGAAATGTTTAATTTTGCAATGCATTTTGGTTCTCAAAGGTGTATTTCAACTTTTGAAGATTAAAAGGGAATTTCGTTAAAATCGGAAGCTGTTCCCGCAACTGTGCGCTTAGTACGCTTTGTGCGTATGCTTTACTTCAAAACTTCGTAACCACTGTCTGTTAAGATGGGAAGGTTAAGTAAAGACGCAAGCCAGGAGACCTGCCTCAATGTATAATTTAAAAACGAAGACTTTCGGGATAAAAGTCGAGTGGTGTATGAAGCATTATATTTACTTATGCCTTTTGGTGTGTCTTTGGACATCCCCAACTGTTGCTCAATTGGACTCTATCCAAAAATTGGAAGAGGTGATCGTTGTGGATCGACAAATCAGTCGTTTTTCCACAGGGCAGCGTGTTCATAAAATTTCCAGCTCGACTCTTCAAAATACACCTGGTTTACTTACCGATGTTTTAGGACAAGAAACTACTATATTTTTTAAACAAAATGGTTATGGTATGGTGTCGTCCCCAAGTTTTAGAGGAACGACTGCACAACAGACCGCTGTGGTTTGGAATGGGTTTAATATCAATTCACAGTTCAATGGTCAAACCGATTTCAACACTTTATTGGTAGACGGTTTCGATGAATTATCTGTAAGGCCAGGCGGAGGGAGTGTCATCTATGGAACAGGCGCCATTGGAGGCAGTATTCATCTCAACAATCAGTTGAAATTTGACGGTGAAACTTCAGCACTATTAAGCGCTAGAGTGGGGAGTTTTTCAACTTTTCAAAATTTATTAAAAGCTTCTACATCCACAGATCGTTGGAGCTTATCTCTAGCTTTATCCAGGTTTTCTTCTGAAAATGATTACGATTGGCCTTCTACTAATCGGAAAAATATAAATGGAGATTTCGAACATTATAATGCCAATTTGAGCCTTTCCACAAAACTTGGTGATGGACATAGGCTAACCTATCATGGAATGTATTTTAATGGGGATAGAAATTTCTCCTTGTTGTTTCCATCAGATTCGCGATCAAATTATCTCAATGAAGACCAACGGCATATGTTGGAATGGGAGAAAGAATTTTCAAACGTAACCTCTGTATTCAAGATGGCCTATTTTGGGGAGGATTTTCAATATACAGCCAATACAAATAATCCAAATCCTACTGGTGCTGGTGCTCAAACTGCTATAGCTAGATATAGTTTGTTTTATACTTATAATGACTTCGATTTTAATGTCTTGAGTGAATATAATTATAGCACAGCAGATGGTGATAACGTCCAGGCCGATAGCCGAACTATTGCAAGTTTTGCTTTGCTCGCAAAACACCAATGGAAAAAACTGACTTCTGAAGTGAGTTTTAGACAGGAATATTCTAATGTTTATGATAGTCCATTTCTATTTAGTACAGGTTTTGATTATCTGTTTTCAAACTATGTAGAGGCTAAAGCTAAGGTGTCAAAGAACTTTAGAATCCCCACGTTCAATGATTTATACTGGGAGGGAAGTGGCCAAACCGATTTGCAACCTGAAACTTCTAATCAGTTGGAAAGCTCTTTGATTTTTTCTAATGCTAAAAAAAATCACAGGATTTCATTGACAGGATACTATAACGATATCAATAACTTAATCCGGTGGATACCCAATGTAAATAATATCTGGGAGCCAGAAAACGTAGATGAAGTAGAAACCTATGGCCTTGAAGCACAACTAGAGTCAACATTTAAATTTGGAGAACATTTATTTCAGTTGAACTCTCTATATGGGTATACTATTTCTGAAAACAAACAAACAGGATTTCAACTTACTTATGTTCCAAAACATAAGTTGACAAATGGGTTTACGTACACTTGGAATCGATTTTCAGTTGAATTACAAAATCAATATATCGGAGAAGTCTTTACAAGATCTAACAATAGCGAAGGTGACATTCTTGAAGATTACTTGCTTTGGAACTCAGGGCTATCTTATAAATTCCCTAAGATTCAGAATCTTAAATTATCCTTTCAAGTCAGGAATATAACCGACGCTGCTTACCAAACTGTAGAAAACAGACCCATGCCGGGGAGGCATTTTTTTATTCAAACTTTAATTAACTTTTAAACTCAAATCAATGAACACTTATTTTAAATTTTTAGTAATCGCCATTTCAGCTTTCGCTATTATCTCTTGTAGTAGCGATGATGATAACCCACAGCCAGTTATTCCCGATGGAGACTATTTTAACGGGGTTTTAATTCTTAATGAAGGAGGAAGTGCTGGAGGTTCTGTGTCTTTTTTGGGTGCTGATCGACAAGAGGTTGTGAATGATATTTTCGCGGAGGCCAACGATGGACAAGGACCAGGCCTTTTTCTTCAATCCATTTTTTTCGACGACGAAAAGGCCTATATCATATCTAATGGGTCTGATTTAATCTCAGTTGTTAATAGATATACTTTTGAACTGCTAGGAACAGTAGATTCTGGCTTAAGCGTCCCCAGGTATGGAACGGTTCTAAATGGAAAAGCCTATGTAACTAACCTTGTAGAATTTAGTACAGATCAAGACGATTATGTAGCCGTTATCGATCTTGAAACTTTGGAAATTGAAGAGACTGTTATCGTTGGTGGTTCAGCAGAATATATAGTAAGTATTTTTGGAGATATTTATATTCAAAATGCTTCTTTTGGCAATGGTAATACCATTTCAAAATTGAATCCAATATCCAATACGATTACCGAAACTCTTCAAGTAGGAGATGGGCTTAATTCAATACAAGTTTATAACCAAAAGCTTTATGCTCTAGATTCTGAAGGAGTAAAGCGAATTGACCTAGGAACTTTTACTGTAGAAACTGAAATAAATAAGCCTGAAGCTTTAACTTCTGTAAGTAATCTGAGAACTGAAAATGATCAATTTTATTACACTTCAGGTACAGCTGCTTTTACCACGTCAATTTCATCATCAGAATTATCTTCTGAAGCTATTTTCGATTATGGGAGTGACTCTGCTTTTGGGTCCTTTTACGGTTTTGAAGTGAACGAAGGCCAGATTTACGTTGGGGATGCAGGAGACTTCACCTCCAATGGATCTGTATTCATCTATTCTTTGGAAGGACAATTAGTAAAAGAGTTTAATGTTGGTCTTGCACCCAACAGCTTTTACTTCCAATAATTAAATCTTTAACTACTTTTCAAAAGCTTCTGTTTCGACAGAAGCTTTTGTTGTTTATAAGTGAATCGAAATGATATTCAAAGTTTTTAAAAATTGTACTTTCGGTTTATGAATATGAACAATCTAAGTGCTTAAACGTTTAAAATCTGTAATTCAACAATCTACTCTATTGAAAGTGAGTTCTTTCAATGGACTATCCGTTGTTATTAAAATGATTACAGGTCTTGGCGTTTCAAAGCTAACAGCTATTTATCTTGGTCCACAAGGCATTGCGATATTAGGAAACTTGAGAAATGTTTTAGAAATTTTTCATAAGTTTTCAAGTGGAGGATTAGCCAATGCAGTCGTCAAATACTCCGCAGAACATAAATCTGATCCCAAAGCATTCTCCTCCTTTTTATCCACCTTAATCTGGTCTGGATTAGTGATGTGTATGCTCACCATGGCTGTGATTCTTGTTTTCTCAGAATTTATCAACACGCTAATCTTTGGTTCTAGAAATTTCGTGTCGGTTATTCGTTTGTTGGCCTTTGTCTTACCTCTTCACGTCATTAATCTGTATTTGATTTCTATTTTGCAAGGCTTCAATGAGTTTAGTAAAGTCATTAAAATTAATATCGCCTCTCATTTTTTGAATATCATAGCTTTTGCACTGCTGGTGTATTGGTTTAATCTTGAAGGTGCTTTATTGACTATTGTGATTGTTCCTTCGGCGATGTTGATTTTTACCTTGTACTATGTTCAATCTTGGTTTGGGGCAATGACCTCGTTTCAATGGAGCAGATTTTCAACACCGGTACTCAAAAATTTAGGTCAATATGCATTTATGACCTTAATTTCTAGCTTGAGTTTTCCTTTGGTTTTTCTAGGGATTCGAAACTTACTTATCGATACACTTGGAGAAAGCAATGCTGGGTTTTGGGAATCTACAGTAAGAATATCCAGTTATTACCTTTTGTTTATTTTGTCTTTATTGAATTTATTTATTTTACCTAAAATGGCTGAAGCTCAGAAACCATCAGAATTTAGAGCTATTGTTTTCAATTTCTATAAACAGATTCTACCCTTTTTTGTAGTAGGATTAATCTTGGTGTATGTCCTAAGAGATTGGATCGTGACACTGGTTTTTACAAAAGATTTTTTACCAGCGGCCGACTTATTTTTTTGGCAAATGCTAGGCGATTTCTTTAGAGTATTAGCAATGGTGATGGTCTATCAATTTCATGCTAAGAAAATGCTTTGGCATTATATTATCACAGATTTATTTTTAGCTTTAAGTTTATTTTTAAGTGCCATATATCTTGTTCCAAAAATTGGTCTAGAAGGTGTTGTTTTGGGACATGCATTAACCTATATCCTTTACTTTTTCATTATCTTATTTATTTTTAGGAAGAGTTTAATTTTTTATAAACGATGATTGTAAAACCTACTTTGGAAATAATGATATCTACCATGAATAGGAGTGATCTTTCTTTTCTGGAAGCTATGTTTCCTGACATGGATCTGAGTTCATATTCCATTTTAATTATTAATCAGACCAAATTAAACCAAGATTTAGTGTCTACTACTGAGGGCATACGAGTGATTAATTCAAGAGAATTTGGATTGAGTAAAAGCAGGAATCTGGCGATTGAAAATGCTATCGGCGACATATTGGTAGTAGCAGATGATGACATAGAGTATTTACCAGACTTTGATAAAACGATTTTGCGAGCCTATAAAACATATAATCAAGCAAGTTTAATTTCATTTCAATTTGTGGATGAAAACGATCAACTTCTAAAAATATATCCTAAAACTGAAGGGTATACTACATCTACGAAACGACGCTTAACCTCAATGGAAATGACATTTAAAAGAGAAGATATTATAGATAAAGGAATAAGAATGAACGAAAACTTTGGACTTGGGTCTACTTTTCCAAGTGCTGAGGAGCAACTTTTCAAATTGTCTATGCTAAAAGCAAAGTTAAAAGTAGCTTTTGTTGCCCAACCAATTGTAAGACACTTTGGAAAAACAACTGGTTACAATCAAGCAGAACCAGGATATATGAGAGCACTAACAGCTCAGAAATTCCTATCTTATCGGCATTGGACTTACTTATGGCTTATCAAATTTGTTTTCTTCCTATACAGGCATAAATATATTTCTTTTTTTGAACAACCTAAGGCCTATAAGATCGGTATTAAAGCTATAAATGATATCAAATCTATAGAGCATGAAGGTTAATTATAGATCACTTTTTTTGTGGACTCTACCGATTGCAGTAGCTTTTGGATTTGAATATTTCTTTGCTGCTTTTAGAAACTATAACATTCAAAACTTTATTGAAAATATAGTTTTTCTAGTATGCATTTTAATTTTTATAAGTTTTTTCAAAGCCACAAGACTTGAAGTTGCTGTTTCAAAATTGAGTTATTTTATATTTATTTTTTGTCTAACTATTGAAACTGCTTTTTTTTATCTCTTTAGCACTTTTTTTTCAGCATCATCTATTTTTATTGTTTTAGAAACTAACCCTGCTGAAGCTTTTGAATTTTTAGATCTTTACGTGGATTATACGCTTATCATGTTTATGGGTGTAGAGCTAATATTTTTGTTGATATTTCTCTTAAAACCTTATCAAAGGTTATTTGCAAAGACTTCTAAAGTAAAATCTATTTATAAAATTATCAGCCTTATTATATTGATTTCAGGATTGAAACTTTCCGTTTTAATAATTGCAAATTTTCCTTTTCAGGTTTTAAAAGGAACAATAAGCTATATGTATGAAGTGCAAAAGTTTTCTGATCTCAATCTTGATAAACCCTTTGGGTCCTTAAAGGAAGTTGATTTTAAGGGAGATACAACTCCTCATACATTTGTGCTCATAATAGGTGAATCTACAGCTCGCAAACAAATGGGGATTTACGATTTTGAAAGGCAAACTACGCCTCGTTTGACAAAGCGTAAGGAAGAGCTGCTAATTTATAGGGACGTTATCAGTTCTCAAGCGCACACTATACCGTCTCTTCAAGAGGCTTTGATCTTCAAAGACGAAGAAACTCAAACAGAATCTACAATAGTTCAGTTGATGAATCAAGCTGGTTTTAAAACTTTTTGGTTGTCCAATCAAATGCCAATAGGAATCTACGAAACCTTGCTTACAAAGCTGTCTAAAGCTTCAGATAAATACGTTTATACCAACACCACTAGATGGAGTTTTGTCACTCCATTTGATGAGGTTTTACTACCGCATTTAGATGAAGCCTTAAAAGATCCAGCAACTCATAAATTTATAGTCATCCATTTACTAGCAACCCACTCCAATTATGGATTAAGATATCCAAAGGAATTTGATGTTTTTAAGACTGAGCCTTCAACAGCATTCCCCTCAGAAGAAAGCTTTAAAGTAATAAACGAGTATCATAATTCTATTTTTTACGTAGATTTTATACTAGACCAAATCATTGAAAAAACAAAATCAAAAGACGAAAAAAGTTATGTGCTTTATTTTTCAGATCACGGAGAAGAAGTCTATGTTGATAAAAATTTTAAAGGACATAACGATTCTGATATTCCTACTAAATCTATGTATGAGATACCCTTTTTTGTATGGACTTCAGATGAATTCGATTCTTCTTATACTTTTGATTATGATCCTGAAAGACTTTATGTCTTAGATGATTTGATGCACTCCTTAAGTGATTTTTCTCAAATCAATTTTTTAAAATTTGAGCGATCAAAAAGTATTTTCTCTAAAGACTTTCAACCTAAGCCTAGAATTATCGGTAACAAGATCGATTATGATAAATTTTTTAAAGAATGATTTTTATTATTTATAAGGACTTTTATAGAGATTGAATTGTATCAACTTAGATTGTAAACTCTTTAAACCTCTCAAAACATTTGCAGGGGTTTTAAGGAGTAATTTTTGTTTGGAATTGAGATGGTGAAGATCCAATCTGCCCACAAGCTCTTTAAAAAGCGTATTATCCTGAGCCATTTTAGCCTGTATAGCAAGCGAAAATCGATTGATATCCATATATTGGTGAAGTGGGGGATTTTTCTTTTCTTCAGATCTGTGGTTATCGATATAGTTTAATTTTTCTCTCAATCCTGTCTCATCAGAAAGATTATTTTCTGTTTTCCTATGATAGCGCATCGTCACTTTGGGATTAAAAGCTATTGTAGCTGCCAAACCAAATTTCACCATTAAGTCAATATCTTGTCCAGATTTTATATTAGTATCAAATTCACCCACCTTTTTAAATATTGAAGATGTAAAACTAAGCGCAGATGTCCATGCGATGGGATCTATTAAACTCCCTTTAAAATAATCTTCAATGTATTGAGCTTTTAGAGGATATTCAATAGAGAAGGTAGGGTGTTTAACATAATCCTTCTCAAGCAATATTTCATAATTGTTGCAAACCACATCAGCTTTTGGAAATTGTTCAATGGTGTTTTGTAATTCCTCTAAATGATTTGGGTACCAATAATCATCTGCATCGATTAAGGCAATCCACTCGTGTTTAGCCAAAGAAATAGCTTTGTTTCTAGCCGCTGAAGCTCCTTTATTTTCTTGATGCACCAGACGTATGCGTGAGTCTTGAAATCTTTCAACTACAGTTTCGCTACCATCGGTGCTTCCATCGTTTACAAGGATAACTTCAAACTCTTTATGAGTCTGTTTCAAAACGCTTTCTAGGCAGTTTTGAATGTAGTTTGCCTTGTTATATAAGGGAATAACGACTGAAAACTGTATCATTGTTTTTGATATGATTTTGAAAAATGGTAAAGTTTATAGAGTTTAAAATAAATTAAACTCGGCTTATTGGATACTAAATTAGACTTAAGTGCTCTTTCAATAACGTTCAGAAATTTATAAATAACAACATTAAGTCTGTATTTTTTAAGTTTAAAATATAAGGTCGAAAGGCTAGTGGCTTCTTGGCTTAAAGTTCCTTTTTGAATTAAACCGACTAAATTGTCTAATGCCGTTTCTGTCTTTTGAAGGAACACCATAGAGGTTTCAAGACCTTTATGGATGACAGGATTATCAATTTGCAGTACATCAATTTCGTGTTCTTTCAAAAATTCAGAGAATACCAAATCTTCATACCCATAAGTATTTAATTCAGTATTAAAAATGGGCTGTTCAAATTCAGATTTTTTGATGAGAAGGTTAGAGACTAAGATGTTGTAAGGGTATCGAGATTGTCTTAGGTCAGCTGGCTTTGCTTCTTCTTTGTGACCATAAACCCACCTCAAGAGTTCAGAAGCCTCTGGAGGATTTTTTTCGTAAGCAAGACCGCCATAGGCAACAAAGCAGTTAGTGTTCAAGGCTTCTAAGTATAGCTTGATAAAATTAGTTTTTAATGGAATTACATCCGCATCCATAAGTAATACTATATCATATTTAGATTTACTTATCAAATTATTCAAATTATTGGAACGCCCTAGGTTTTTTCTATTTCTCCAATAGTTTACCATCGGAAATCGGCTAAGCTTTTGGTGGTCTAAATTTTTACCATTAGGATCATCATCAGAAATAAGAATTTCAAATTCAATATCCAAAAATTGACATTCTGCATGTAAAACTGACACAATATCAATCAATGGATCATCAAAAGACCTGATAAGTATAGAAAGCATTTTATTCTTTTGGAACTGGGAAACCTCTGTCTCGCATCAAGGCGTCAATTTCTGCATCTCTACCTCTAAATTGTCGATAAGCTTCGGCTGGATCTATAGCATTTCGTGGTGCAAAAAGAAAGTCCACTAAGTTTTGTGACAGCGTTTCATCATAAAAACCACCTTCAGCTTCAGCAAAAGCTTCTGCAGCATCGGAGGTAAGTACATCCGCCCATAGATATCCATAATAACCTGTAGCATAGCCTTCGCCAGAAAACACGTGGCCAAATTGTGGTGAGCGATGACGCATCACAAGCTCATCTGGCATGTTCAATTGGTCTAAGGTTTCCTTTTCAAAGGTTTTTGGATTTATAGTTTCAGGATCTGTAGTATGATATTTCATATCCATGATGGCTGAAGCTAAAAACTCTGTGGTTGCAAAACCTTGGTTGAATTTAGAAGCATTTTTAATCTTGGCTATAAGTTCTGCTGGCATAGGCTCGCCAGTTTTATAATGTTTTAAGAAGTTATTGATAACTTCATCGGTATAAATCCAACGTTCCAAAAGTTGAGATTGAAATTCTGTATAATCTCTTACACCACCATTTAATGTCGGATATTTTACATCTGCACTCAAAAAGTGTAAAGCATGTCCAAATTCATGGAAAAAAGTTTCTGCATCATCCCAAGACACTAGAATAGGTTCTCCTTCTGCTGCTTGCACAAAGTTGGAGTTATTGGAAGCTAAAACATTGGTCTCTCCATCAAAATTTGTATAAGATCTATAGGTGGTAGCCCAAGCCCCAGATCGCTTACCTTTTCGAGCATAAGGATCTAGGTAGAAAACACCAACATGCTCTCCGTTAGATTTTTGGGTAACTTCATAAACCTTAACATCCTCATGAAATACGGGAACGCTACCGTCTGTAATTTCGGAAAATTCAAAATCAAAGAGTCTTCCAGCTACATAAAAAATAGCATCTGTTAGATTTTCTAAGACCAAATATTCCTTTACCTCCTCCGAGTCCAAATCATATTTTTCTTGCCTTACTTTTTCAGCATAATACCTGTAATCCCAAGCTTCAATTTCAAAATCTGCTCCTTCTTGCTTGGCAATCTTCTGCATATCTATTACTTCTTCTTCAACTCTAGCGATGGCCGATGGCCAAACCGCCATTAATAAATTCATAGCATTTTCTGGATTTTTCGCCATCCTGTCTTGAAGTCTCCACTCAGCAAAGTTGTCGTACCCCAATAATTCGACTCGTTCATCTCTCAATTTCAGAATTTCTTTAATGAGAGCATTGTTATCGTATTCATCATTATTATCTCCTCTAGAATAATAGTTTTCCCATACTTGTTTTCTTAGTTCTCTTTCATCTGAATAAGTGAGAAAAGGATCTATAGAGGACCTAGAGTTCACAATGGCATATTGATCTGGTTTTCCTTGTTCTTCAGCTGTTTTTTTAGCAGATTTAATAAAAGACTCGGATAAGCCATTTAGTTGTTCTTCACTAAGAAAGGTGACATAGTTCTCTTCATCATGAAGTATGTTGTTTGAAAAATCGGTATAAAGCTTGGATAACTCTTTATTGATCTCAGCATAACGTGTTTTGCCTTCTTCATTCAAATTGGCCCCATTCATTTCAAAAGACTTATACATTAAATCTACAACTCGTTGTGCTTGGGGCTCTAAAGGATTTTTTTGACTAGACTCATAAACCGACTTAATTCTATTGAAAAGGTTTTCATTTTGACGAATTTTGGATTGGTAATCCGATAATTTTGGAGATAATTTCTGTTGTATGTCCCTAAATTCTTCAGAAGATAAATTACTACTCCAGATGCCGTAATAGGTATAGACTCTATCTACAGTTTTACCTGTACGTTCCATAGCTTCAATTGTATTTTCAAACGTAGCTGGCTCCTTAGCATTAGCGATTTTATCAATTTCTTTAAGGTGCTTCTCTATAGCTACATCCATTGCCGGCTCAAGATCTTTTAGGTCCATAGCATCAAAATTCGGTACGCCTTCATACGGACCCTCCCATTTCTTTAGTAAAGTATTATCTGCCATCATATTGTCTTTTGATTTATCTTCTGTGTTGCAAGCAAAACATGTAATAAGTAAGGCGATTGCAGTGAGTTTAACAGGTTTCATAGTGTAATATATTTAATGCTGTTGTTGTTTCTTTTGAACAACCTCAAATAGACGTTGTCCATCACATTTTAAGGTTTTTGAAGGGTATTTTAGTAACAATGCATAATCGTGAGTAGCCATCAAAATCGTGTTGCCATTCTTATTTATGTCTTGTAAGACTTCCATGACTTCTACAGAGGTTTGTGGGTCTAAATTTCCGGTGGGTTCATCTGCTAAGATAAGTTCAGGATCATTGAGTAGAGCTCTAGCAATAGCTACACGCTGCTGTTCACCCCCAGAAAGTTGGTAAGGAAATTTGAAGCTTTTGGTTTTCATTCCTACTTTATCCAAAACGTCCTCAATTTTCTGATTCATTTTAGTCTTGTCTTTCCAGCCAGTTGCTTTTAAGACGAAAATTAAATTCTCCTTGACATTTCTGTCATTTAATAGTTTAAAGTCTTGAAAGACCACTCCTAGCTTTCTTCTTAGATATGGGATTTCCTTTTCTTTCAAGCTTTGTAAATCGATATCGACGATTTGTCCAGATCCACTTTTTAAAGGTAAATCTCCGTAAAGCGTCTTCATAAAGCTACTTTTACCAGTTCCTGTTTTACCTATAAGATAAACGAATTCTCCTTTTTTTATCTCTATGTTAACATCCGAAAGTATGAGGGTTTCTCGTTGAAATATACTGGCATTATTGAGTTCTAGAATGGTTTCTGACATTGGCGTTTTGAGAAAAAATTATTGAGGCTAAAGATATGATTAATTTGTGAAGCGTGAAAAATCTATTGTTTTTTGCTTATAATTAAAATGAGCCAGCAACGTTATATGACTATATAATTTTATCTTTGACTGTTACCAAAATCAAGCCCCTTATGTCTAAGTTTTTAACCCTTTGTTTTCTTTTCTTGACCTTTTTAATTCAGGCTCAACAATCTCAATATTCTGAGGATGCCCTTGGAAAGTATCAAGACGCCCTCCATTTATATGATCAAAATCAATTTGCTGCTGCGGCAAAGGCCTTTAAGCAAATCGATACGTCCTTGGACAGTGATCAGCTAAAGTCTAATATTGACTTTTATCTAGCGAATTGTGCCATTAAACTAAGCGAGCCAAATGCAGATGAGCAGATGGAAGACTTTATAAAGGCAAACCCTACAAGTCTAAAAACCAACAAGGCTTATCTGGAAGTGGGGAATTATTATTTCCAAGAGAGAGATTTTTTAAAAGCCAATAAGTGGTTTAGCCAAGTGAATACACGTTCTTTATCGAGAGATGAACTTAAGACTTATGAGTTCAATTATGGGTATACAAGCTTCAAAAGCAAGAACTATGACCAAGCAGAGCAACTCTTTAATAGAGTTAGAAATGATAAAAAATACGGAGCTCAGGCCAAATACTACATTGGTTTTATAGCTTATGAAGAAAACGAATACGAGTCCGCTTCAGAATTATTTGATGAGGCTAGGAGTGAAGGCGTTCAGGGAAATAACATTTCTTATTTCCAAAGTGATATGAATTTTAAACTTGGTAATTTTCAAAAGGCGATTGATTTAGGCATGGAAAAGTTACCAAAATCCAATACCCGCGAACGCTCTCAACTCAATAAAATCATAGGTGAAAGTTATTTCAATTTAAAGGACTATGCTAGTGCTATTCAATACCTAAAAGACTATAAAGGGAATAGAGGTAAGTGGAATAACACAGATTATTATCAACTTGGTTATGCTTACTATCAAACGGGACAGTATGAATTGGCTATCGACGAATTCTCTAAAATCCTAGATGGTCAAGATTTTGTGGCCCAAAATGCATATTACCATCTGGCTAAGGCTTATCTAAAAACCGATAAGAAAATTCAAGCGCTCAATGCTTTCAAAAATGTGACAGAAATGGACTTTGATGAAAAGCTAAAAGAAGATGCTTATTTGAATTACGCAAAGCTTAGCTATGAAATTGGAAATACGTACCAATCTGTTCCTGAAGTTCTGCAGGCTTTTATTGAAAACTATCCAACGTCTCAAGAGTCTGATTTGGTAGGGGACTTGTTGATTGATTCTTATTTAACATCAAAAAATTACGAAAAAGCGATTTCGATGCTAGAGGGAAGTCGGGACTATAAAAATAAATTGGCTTTCCAAAAAGTAACCTATTATTATGGAATTGAATTGTTTAGAGATAACCAACTTAAATCAGCCAAAGACTATTTCAATAGATCTTTATCTGAACGCTTAGACCCAGAGTTTACAGCAAAAGCTACGTATTGGAAGGCCGAAGTGGATTATGTATTGGGAAACTATGATAAGGCTTTGATAGGCTATAAAGAGTTTAAAGGGATGCCAATGGCAAAGCAATTGGCGGAGTTTTACTCTATAGACTACAATATCGCATACGCTTACTTTAAAACAAAAAACTATAGATCGTCTATTTCTTTCTTTGAAAGCTTTATTGCTATTGAAAGGCCGTCACAAAGCCTTCATGATGCCTATGTGAGACTCGGAGACGCTCAATTTGCTCTTGGTCAATATTGGCCTGCAATGGAGGCTTACAATAGTGCTATTGCAATGGGGAATTACAAAAGTGATTATGCCTTCTTTCAAAAGGCTTATAGCTATGGATTTGTGGATAGAAATGCACAAAAAATTGAAAACCTAAATCTATTTGTCCAAAACTATCCGAAATCTATTTATAAGGATGATGCTCTATTTGAGCTTGGTAATACCTACGTGGCAGAAAATGATGACCAAGCAGCAATTACAACTTATCAAAATATTTTAACCAATTATAAACAAAGTATATATTACCCTAAAGCCTTGTCTAAACTAGCATTGATCTATTTCAACAAAGGAGAAAATCAGGAGGCTTTGGTGAGGTTAAAACAGTTGGTCAAGGAATATCCGAACTCTCAGGAGGCTCTTCAAGCTGTTCAAACGGCTAGGTTAATTTATATAGATCTTGGTCAAACAGACCAGTATGCTACTTGGGTAAGAGGTTTAGATTTTGTTGAAGTTGCCGATTCTGATATTGAAGAAGCTACTTACGAAGCTGCAGAAAATAAATTTTTGGATAATGAAACTGATAAAGCAATAGAAGGATTTAAAAAATACTTAGAAGAATTTCCTAACGGAAAAAACAGTCTGAAGTCCAATTTCTATCTCGCTCAGTTGTTGTTTAATAGTGATCAGCGTCAAGCATCTATTCCTTACTACGAAGCAGTTATCAATAGCCGATCTAGTGAGTTTACAGAAGAATCTTTGAGGCGATTAGCTCAAATCTATTTATCCGAAAAGAGCTATGATAAAGCGATTACCAGTTTGAACAGGTTAGAGACAGAAGCCAATTTTTCTCAAAATGTATTGTTTGCTCAGTCCAATCTAATGAAAGCCTATTATGAAATTGAGAATTTTGATAAAACTGTTATTTATGCTGAATTAATTTTATCTAAAGACAATATAGAAGAAGAAGTCCTTAGTGATGCAAAAATATTTATTGCCAGAGCTTCTTTGGAAGTTGGTGACGAGAAAAGAGCGGAAACTGCTTATAGAGAAGTATCAGAAACGGCCACAGGAAAACTAAAAGCCGAGGCTTTATATTACGATGCTTACTTTAAGACCATGTCTCAAAATTATGAAGCTTCTACTATCGTTATTCAGGATCTTACGAAAAACTATTCTAGATATAGAGAATTTGGTGTAAAAGGACTTTTATTGATGGCCAAAAATTTCAATGCTTTAGGGGATGATTATCAGGCCACTTATATTCTGGAAAATATCATTAAAAACTTTCAATCATACCCTGAAATTATTTCTGAAGCTGAAGAATTACTAGAACAAATTAAGAGCAGAGCTGCAGAAACCAATTCCTCTATTGAAGTCGATAAAAATTAATTGGTTTTTTCAGATATCAGTATAAAAAAAGGCCCTCAATTAGAGGGCCTTTTTTGTAAGATTCTAAAACTAAACCTATCCTAGGTAAGTTTTGAGTATAGTGCTTCTAGAGGTGTGTTTTAAACGTCTAACCCCTTTTTCCTTAATCTGTCTTACTCTTTCTCTAGTAAGTCCAAAAGTCTCTCCAATTTCTTCTAAAGTCATAGGTTGTTGATTGCCTAATCCAAAGTAAAGACGGATAACATCAGCCTCACGTGTGGTTAAGGTTTCTAGAGCTCTCTCTATTTCAGTTTGAAGCGATTCGTGTAGTAAATCGTTTTCCGGATTTGGAGATTCTCCAAATTTTAAAACATCATAAAGATTGGAGTCTTCACCTTCAATCAACGGAGCATCCATTGATAAGTGACGCCCAGAATTTTTTAAAGACTCCTTAACGTCATTGATTGTCATTTCTAATTCTTTTGCAATTTCATCTGGACTTGGTGGTCTTTGATGGCGTTGTTCTAGAATAGCAAAGGTTTTATTGATTTTATTAATAGAACCAATTTTATTCAAAGGCAGTCTCACTACACGGGATTGTTCAGCTAAAGCTGAAAGGATGGATTGTCTAATCCACCACACCGCATAGGAAATGAATTTGAAACCCCTTGTTTCATCAAAACGCTTTGCAGCTTTAATGAGCCCTAAATTTCCTTCATTAATAAGATCGGGTAGGGTAAGACCTTGATTTTGGTACTGCTTTGATACAGATACTACAAATCTTAAATTGGCCTTGGTCAATTTCTCTAAAGCTAAATCATCTCCAGCTTTAATTCTTTGTGCAAGTTCAACTTCTTCCTCTGCAGTAATCAAGTCTACTTTTCCAATTTCTTGGAGATACTTGTCTAGGGATGCAGTTTCTCTGTTGGTAACCTGTTTGGTAATTTTAAGTTGTCTCATTTAGATATGTCCTCGATTATCGTTAATCTACATATTATTTTACGAGCTAAAACGAAAAAATGTTACACCAAGACATGAAATTATTTTTAAAACTGACGTCATCTTTCACAAAAAAGCCTGCTTTAGATTGAAAAGCAGGCTGTTAAGGCATCTTGAATTTTAATATTTAGAGGTCAGTAGTTAATTACTTATTAATTCTGATTGATATATTTTGTCTCCCTCCACCATTTTGACAATTAGATTATTGAATATAGTTGCTTTACTCTGTGATCGGTTTATTCTAAAACAAA